>Ga0247782_1000074_pt1 | contig 143354 bp, 110 predicted proteins | sample UWRJL019104C5_FD_179928 | JGI IMG/M metagenome (GOLD analysis project Ga0247782, IMG submission 179928) | Plant litter microbial communities from Arlington Agricultural Research Station in Wisconsin, United States - UWRJ-L019-104C-5 | ecosystem: Environmental > Terrestrial > Plant litter >... | reverse complement strand
TTCATTTCATATTAATTTTTTTTTTAATTTTTTTTTTTTTTTTCGTTTTCTCAAATGCGTCTGGTTTTCATGTTCAATGCACGATCCAAACAAGTTCACCTACCCCTCCCTCAGCAGCCTATCATATCTTGTCCAGATGTGGGATGGCGGCCTGGCCAGCGGTGATTGCCCCCTACAATCTGATTCCCATTATCAGATAGCGGGCAAAAGTGGGCTGGGCGAGATTACCTGAGGTCCCTCAGCACCTGCCCCAGGTACCTGCCTAGGCTCGGTCCTTTAGAGAGGCACCAACCTAAGGTAATAGGTTCGGGCAGTTAAGGCAAGAATGTACCTTAGGACCGGGCTGTGAGACACAAAAGAACCCCGCCATAAGCCCATAAAGAACAGTCACTGTCGAAAGCGCCTGACGACATCGCCATTCTCCGCCTCTCCCCGTCTCCAAACCAACCCATATTCTGATTCGGGTCTGTCCCTCCTTGCCTTACCTTGCAAGCGCTCTCTGCCTAGCCCGAACCCAAACGCTCCGGCTGCCAAAAACCCCCCAGCCCTCTCCCTAGCTTTTTGTGTTTCTATCTGGGGCCTCAGTAGAGCCATCTGCGCTATCCCGTAGCTGCTGCAGGCAGTGGTGTGTTTGCCCGAAGCGTGTTGTCTTGCATGTGGGGCTTTGGCTTCGAGTAGTCTTTGAAGAAGGAGAAGAGGAGGGAGTACTGAAAATAACAATACTACCAACGACAGCAATACCTCTAGCAATAGTAAAAGCAACAACAAAAAAACGAACGGCGATAGCACCAACAACCCCCGAGGTTGGGCCAAACGCTTATATGAGAATCGGAGCCCAGACAAACCTTCCCATCCGTCAATCCATCGGTGTTCGAATCGCACCCGACAGATTCCTCTAACATACAGAACCTCCTGCTGCCTCAGCCGCGCGAAATCTCCCTCTCCTTATATAACCCGATAGGGTAACGGAGACCTAACTCAGCTCCCCTTGGTTCCCGCGCGTGGAAACGCGCAACCCTTCGCCCATCATGAACAACGAAGAAGAGGCTATGAACAAGATCAAAGAGATCCAGAGCAAAATAGACCGCGAAAAGACTTTCCTAAATGGCGCCAGTGTTATGCGACGGCAGACTAACAATGATAGCGTCCGCTCGAGGCTTGATGTCAAAATAGAGGAGTCGAAGAAATTGATTGACTTTTTCGAGGAGAAGCTGCGGGAGATGCAGAAAAAACAGGACGATTACCGAGCAGGGCGTCTTGGACAGGGCATGGAGAATATGAGCCTCAACTCAGGATCAACCGCTGGCGCCTCGATGCAGACTTCGGATTTACGAGCTGATGGTGAAGGACCACCACCTCCACCTCCGAAAGATGCCGGTGGCGGCTGGTCCGGAGACAGGGGCTCTTACGGCTCTATGCAGTATAGCCAGATCGGGGGTCATGGCGACATGATGCCTCCCCGGCGCCCTTACGGACCCCCCGGACCATCCTCCTCGGCTCCCCACCCGCGGCCCACGTTCACCAAATTAGGTTTGCTCGCCCAGAATGTCCGCGCCGGCACAACTCCTTTACTGACTCCGGCTTAGATTTGATTAAGTTCAATACGCCCCACCTCGGTCCCCGTATCCAGTTGATGCTTTCCCAAGTCCAGTTTAAGTTGAACGTGGAAGAACAATACCTCAAGGGAGTAGAGAAGATGGTTCAGCTCTACGGGATGGAAGGCGATCGTAAAAGCAAAGCAGATGCCGCGGCCAGGCGTGTTGAAAGTAAACAAAAAATACATCTCCTGAGGCAGGCACTCAAGAGATACGAGCAGCTACATATCGACGATTTGGATTCTCCCGACTCTCCTGACGGTCAGTTCACATTTGTCCTGTTAGCCCTGACCTGTACCATATTCTAACAAGCTTCTACAGATGATAGCATAAACATGCCCAATATGCGAAAGCCTTTGACCGGCCAGCTGTCCATCCGGGTACAGCAGATTCGGGATGTAGATCATGCTTCCACCGGCCGATTTTCTAGAGGCCCTGAAACATTCATCTCGATCAAAGTCGAAGATAATGTGGTGGCAAGGACTCGGGCGTCCAGAACAGATCGCTGGGAAAATGAATTTCATAGCGTCCAGGTTGATAAGGCCAACGAGATAGAACTCACGGTGTATGACAAACCAGGCGAACATGCTCTCCCCATCGGAATGCTGTGGGTGAGGATTTCCGACATTGTGGAGGACCTTAGGCGAAAGAGGATCGAAGCCGAAGTTAATAACTCGGGATGGGTATCTGCCGACAGGATGGGAGGCTCAAATGCCCCTCCTCCTCAATTTCCTATGAGCCCTCAACAGCAGCAGTTGGGTTCTTCACCAGCCACGGGGGGCCAAGGTCAGTTTGGCAGCAACGCAGTGCCACCCATGACCGTGACGCCACCGATTGATGGCTGGTTCAACCTGGAGCCAACCGGTGCCATACACTTATCACTCAACTTCGTAAAACAACACAAGGACCGCAGGCCCGTTGATCTCGGCTTGGGCCGAAAGGGCGCGATCCGGCAGAAGAAGGAAGAGGTCCACGAGAAATTCGGACACAAGTTCGTGCAGCACCAGTTTTACCAAATCATGCGGTGCGCATTATGTGGCGAGTTCCTCAAGTACTCTGCCGGGATGCAATGCGAGGACTGCAAGTACACCTGCCATACGAAATGCTATCCGAGCGTCGTCACCAAGTGTATTAGTAAGACCAATGCCGAGACGGATCCGGATGAAGAGAAAATCAACCACCGCATTCCCCATCGCTTCACCCCGTTCTCCAACGTTACTGCGAATTGGTGCTGCCACTGCGGTTACATATTGCCGTTTGGAAAGAAGAACTGTAGGAAGTGTAACGGTACGTACCCTGACAAGCTTTGGTTAAACCCTTCAGACAGGTCGACTTGCTGATATTGTATAGAATGCGGACTTACGGCACATGCGCACTGCGTACACCTAGTCCCCGATTTTTGTGGTATGAGCATGGCCGTAGCAAACCAGATCCTAGAGGCTACACGGGCCAATAAGCAAAGGCAAACCAAAACTACTTCACTAAGTGAAAAGACACTAAGGTCGGGCAAGATGAGCCCGCCGAGCGCATCTGGGCCAGCCTCAACTTATGGTGCTCCCGGGACGCCGACCTACCAACCAGGCATAGCATCACAAGAGGCAGCTGACGCCGCCAAAGCCATGTATGCGAGCCAGACCTCCCCGGTTCGCCAGGGTCAGCCTGATCGGACTTCCTCGAGTTCAAATGCTGCAGCTGCGGCTGCGGCTGCGGCTTCAGCTGCCATGAGCGGGACCTTGACTTCGCAATCGTCCCGGCCGACTCCAACACCCGACTACCAGGCTGGCAGGCCGGGTGGATATGGGGGCCCGATGGACGCTCACGACGATCCATATACTGCTAGCCAGCAACAATATAACATCCCTTCACAGCCGAAATATAACCCGGCTGCATATGCTAACGTTAGTAATTATCCACCACAGCCAACAATGCAGACGCAACAGGCACGGCCCATCCAGCAACAAGGCCTGCCGTCGCCACAGCAGGTTCAACCTGCGGCCATGTACGCCCCCAGCGCGCCCATCGCTAAACCTCAGCCTACGCAAGAGATTCCGTCGCTCACTGCTGGTTCTGGCGTGCCCTCACCTTTACGGAAACCCTTACCTCTGGCCACGGATCCGGGCACTGGCCAACGTATCGGGCTGGATCACTTCAATTTTCTGGCCGTGCTTGGTAAGGGCAATTTCGGTAAAGTCATGTTAGCCGAAACGAAGAAGTCACGACGTCTATACGCAATCAAAGTGCTCAAGAAGGAGTTCATCATAGAGAACGATGAAGTAGAGAGCATACGATCAGAGAAGAGGGTTTTTCTAATAGCGAATCGCGAGCGTCATCCTTTCTTGACCAATCTCCATGCCTGTTTCCAGACCGAGACAAGAGTCTACTTCGTAATGGAATACGTCAGCGGCGGTGACTTGATGCTTCATATTCAGCGGGGGCAGTTTGGAACAAAGCGCGCACAGTAAGACCAGCCCGCGGATCACTCACAACTAGTCGAGGCTCCTTAACTAACTGGCACATGATAGGTTTTATGCAGCGGAAGTATGCTTGGCATTGAAGTATTTCCACGAGAACGGAGTCATCTACCGTGACCTCAAACTTGATAACATCCTTCTCACACTAGATGGGCATATCAAGATTGCAGATTATGGTTTGTGTAAGGAAGACATGTGGTATGGCTCAACCACCAGCACGTTCTGTGGCACGCCGGAATTCATGGCTCCCGAAGTAAGTAGACATGCTCGATTGAACGAAAGGGATGGGAAAGGAGAGGCGTATGCTGACGAAAGTCTAGATATTACTGGACAAGAAGTACGGCAGGGCCGTAGACTGGTGGGCCTTTGGTGTCCTGATATATCAGATGTTGCTGCAACAGTCGCCATTCCGAGGAGAGGACGAAGACGAAATCTACGATGCCATCCTGGCGGACGAGCCGCTCTACCCCATTCACATGCCGCGGGACTCTGTATCGATCCTTCAGAAATTGCTGACCAGAGAACCGGATCAGAGACTCGGCAGTGGGCCCACGGATGCGCAAGAAGTCATGAGTCAACCCTTCTTCCGGAACATTGTGTGGGACGATATCTATCACAAGAGAGTTGCACCACCGTTCTTGCCTACGATCAAAAATGCAACCGATACGAGCAATTTTGATTCCGAGTTCACTAGTGTTACTCCTGTTCTCACACCAGTACAATCGGGTAAGTTTTGTTTTGTTTTGTTTTGTTTTTGTTTTTTCTTTGGCCCCGGTCAAAAATTGATACGTGTCTAACGATTTGCCTAGTTTTATCCCAAGCCATGCAGGAGGAGTTCCGTGGATTCTCATATACTGCGGATTTTGACTGAGCGGGCTCAACCGGATGCCGAGACAGACGAGAAAAGGGGCGAAGAAAAGCACGATGGGAGATCATTCCTTGACGAGGCAGGACGGGTCAGCTTGGACGGCACTGATTATAGGTTAGCTTTTACTAAAAGATTGCTTGGGCTGCCACAAGGTGCACATGCCTAGTGCCTACTTCAGCAACAAGGCGCCAGGCGTTTTTTACCGTCTTCGACTCCAACAGGCAGACCTATAGTGAATTGAGCTAAGAAAGTATTACTTTACACAAGCGCACATCAACTCTTACTTAGCACATGCATCTGCAAGGGGCGGCTCTCCGAAAAGGTGTTGTGAGTCACTCACAAGAGTGCCCAATGTTAGATACAGAAGATGTAGGATTGCATTCAGACATGATATGAGTAAGTATAGTTGTATAGTTATGTGTATATATGTGTACACAGTCTATAGACAAGCCTGTTATGCCTAGTATAGGTGAATTCACGTGTTTCCCGACCTTGAAGTCGAATTCTGTTGTTTTCAAACATTATTGTATTGTACATTTTGCATAGTTATATACATATATACATAGTTATATGTATGCTTTTATATCTTTCAGGATCTAGGGAGGCCCCCGGTCATGAATAATAACATAATATTCCCGGTTTGGGTGGCAGGTAGCTGCCTTCCTCTCCTAGTCACGCCTACGAGTTGTATTTCCTCTATAGGGAAGAACAAGCTGGTAAGTGAACGCACAACACGGCTTGAAGTACTTGGTGGTGGTGCACCTAAGTTCGGGTTCGCAGCGCATACCTCCAAGGAGAGTGGCGGAAAGGGGCTGGGTTTCTGTGGCCACACACCCTGCTTATCTTGCGCTTGACTTCGCCGGATATGATTCAGATTTAGCATCTCCTAGCCAATTACCAGAGATGCTTGCAATCAGTACGTAGCCACCTAGGTATGATAGCAGCATTTTCAGTTCACGCACGATCTGCACGACCTATCTGCGGAATACGAAGAGTGCCAAAGATCCTGCAATGGCGGCGCCAGTTACCACGCTCTCGAGCACCACGAGAGATACGTCCCGCATACGAAGCGTGATCAACCGGTCGCTTAGCAGGTCGGCGAAGCCCAGGCGCCAAAGTCTCGGGTTCTTCAATATCTCGCCCCATGTTAATACAGTTGGGGAAGTTGGGTCTGGAGAGGCTGGTTCTTCAGGACTCGTTTCTAGGGAGCTCGTATCTGGTTCTGGTGTGGTCGCGTCGGGCGCAGCTGTGGCTTCGCCTTCACCGTCTCTACTAGGAGTTTCCATCTCCTGTGTATCTGCTACGACCGGTAGGAAAGCAGAAGTAGAGGCAGAGGCGATGGCAGCAGCAGAAACACGTTCAGCTTCCTCTCTCGCAGCCCGCTCTTCGGCGAGCGCTTCCCGCACCTTCTCCTCGAAGCCCCTGACGAGGCGGTTTCGTCTCCACGGCTCGGCGCCGAACTGCAGAAGCAGGAACAAGAGGATGTTGACGCCCATGAGGCCCCAGGTACCCCAGGTGCTCATACGGCGGATCTTGTCGCTCCATATCTGCTCCTCGTGGTAGCGGGCGAGGATTCCGGCGCCCAGCTCGCGGCCCAGGCGCTCGGCCTCGCGCTCAGCCTGCTCCAGGTCGGCCGCGCGCTCCCCCACCGCCGCCTCGAGCTCGTAGTCCTGTCGGTACAGCGTCGTGAAGCGCTCGAAGTCGATGGGCGTCCAAGTCTTCTGCCGCGCCAGGAGCGTGGTAACCTCGCGCTGCGTCGAAGCGCGCTCCGACACGGCGCTCTTGTAGGCGCTGCGGGTGTCGGTGAGGTGGGACTGCGCTGCGCGGAGTTGCGATTCGAGGGTCGAGATCTGCGCTTTCAGCTTCTCGATCGACGAGTAACCCGTCAGATCATTGATGCGTTGCGATGCGGTGAAAAGGGTCGTCTGAGCGCGGTCCATGAAAGCAGACAGGGAATGGTTCAATGCAGAGCGCCGCGAGTTTAGAGCTGAGGGAAGATCGGGATCTGGTGTCGGGGGCGATTGTGTTGGCGGATTATCCGTTTGCTGCTCTTTTTCTAATGGGTCTGAATCGAACAGGGTCTCCCTTGTGGAAGAATCATTGCTCGAGGATGGCGAGGGTTGTGTGGTCGGGTTATCGTTAGGCGGTGGTTTTGACGTCGAGGATGAGAAGCGAAGCTGGTGTGTTTTCGTCGCATAGCCATACCGACAACCCCAGCATATCGCTGTTGGTGGTTTTAAGAAAGTGCCAAAAGAGGCAAGAGAGGCGGTTTTTGGCGCTATTATCCCGATACCAGTTGACCTTGATCTCGGGAGGAATTGGTCGGCCATCAGCCTCGAGCCAACCTCGAAGAGGGGCCTTACAGCTCGGGACGCCGACATTGACTACTTGGCATCTAGATCTAGGATTAGCTCGGGGCTGACTTATAAGCCTGGTTGGGATACTTGCGATCTGCAAGTTTTCAAAGGGGTGGAAAACAGCTCGTCGGGTTTTTTGGTTGGAGGGCTTTAGAGCAACGAGATTGAAACCCGGACGAATCGAAAGTTGAAGGTTAAGCTCGGGCCAGTCTACTGTTACTGTACTGTACTTACCCTAGACCCCACTACGCCGTGAAGCAACCTTGGAAGGCGGACAACCGGAGAGTCGGTTCCCCCCCGGAATCCTCACATCACCTATCAACTCGACTACAGTACCTAGGCTAGGCAGTGGTTGAGTAGGTAGTATTGATGTTTGCTACCAACTTTACTATATACGTTAGTGTCCGCATCATCAATGCAGAGACTCCAGGTTGTATATAACTAGATAGCTTACCCAGTAGCGGTTTCTCCCAGCCGGGAAAACTACGGTAGAAGAGCTGCCCCACTTAAAGTTCTAGGATGTACCAGAATCTCTTGTTTGCATACATAATTTCATCGCATCACATGTTTCCCGTTTAAACGGCTTACCCAGTGAGATATCTAGGAAAACAGACGAAAAACCATTTTAAAAACTTTAAATCATGGGCCGTCCTAAGCGAGATATGCGAGCGGCTGCTGAAGCGTCAACAACCCCGCCTGATGAGTTGACGCCATCTCAACATGTCGCCAGAGTCATCAAAGCCGAGGGTAACAGTCTATACGCCTGCTCGTTACCTGATAATAAGACTGTCCTTGTCGAGCTTGCTTCTCGCTTCCGTAATACGATATGGATCAAGCGCGGTGGCTACGTCTTAGTAGAGCTGGCCGCCCCTGGTCAGCAGACGGGCAAGGTGGAAGGCGAAATCGCGAATGTTGTCCGCGAGGAGAAAGAATGGCGGAAACAAAGCTATTGGTGTGTCGATCGCTGTTTTCACTTCACACGGGGGCTAACACGTAAATGAAGGCCAAAGGAATTCGCTAAATCGACTGATGATGATGAAGAGGACGACGAGGAGTCGACCATAGGCAAGATGCCGCCTTCAGATTCTGAAGATGAAAACTGACGGCCGAGCTCTGACACACCACTTATGCTGCCTTCCGCTCCCGAGTTGGATAATCAGACAAGGTGCGTTGTTGCTCCTTGCTGGTGGCTATCAAAGCCACCGTAGTAGCCAAAACAGCTACCACAACCCCCGAGCTAACATTTGTGCTAGGAAAGACATTCCATGCCCATTCTTGAAGTGCCCAAAGTCCGTATTGTAGTATTGGATGTGCACCACTGCGCCACAAGAGGTAGGGCGTCGACCAAGCAAGATACGAATAGAATTGATAATGCAACGAGCGCGCAAAGAGGAGCCCGATGACGTTGGCCGAGAGCATAGTGGTCATTACATACTCGGGCTTGACTTGTGCTGATAGCCGAGACTCCTCCTGAGGGCTGAAAGGGGAAGCGAGTTTCAGGATAGATCCCAGAATTGCGTACCAAGGCTTTCCGGCTGGTTTCAGCCACTTATTCGCAATGAACCACAAGAGGACGGAGGCATGCATTGCCAATAAGCCCAGGGCAAATGGTCGGCTGAGAAAGACGTCTTCGCCAATAAAACGCCAGTTGACAGTCCACTTAAAGAAGAACTGACGAGACAACTCAAATGCCCGAGATAGATAGCCTAGTGGGTTAGCGTTGAGGAAGGGAATCGCCATGGTGAACTGGATCTGGGTGAGGATGGCAGCCAACTGAAGACTGCCGCCAAATCCTCTACCCAGCAAGAGAACTACCCCGAGAGCGGGCAGAACTAGCAGTAATGACATCTTGATGCCCAGACCCCACGCATACGCAAAAGTGCCCAGTGACCATGCCCGCCTCTGGAACAGGTAGATGGTGAGCCAGAGGAAAAAGACAGCGAAGCAGTCGTTGAAACAACGAAGAACAAATATGCTATGCAGTCTCTTCGATAAGATAAGCAGTGGGAAGACGTATGGAGGCACCTAATAATCTCTGTCATTAGTACGGCAATGTTTTTCTTCGCTCTGGCTGCAAGCTGTGCTCGCATTCCATACCTTTGCCCTCCAATAGCAGGCCATGACCACGGCCAGGGTCGCCATATACAAGACGGCAAACAGCTGTTGGGCAAAGAATACGTCCTTGCCCTTGTCAGTCATGTAATACAATGCCGTATACAGATAGACGTGGGCGGCCGGATAAACGAGGGGCCCAGTTCCACCCTTGATGACAGTGTAGTCGCGTTCACCTGCGACATACTGTTCGACTTGTTCCATGTAGGCCTTCCAGTCGATTTCTGTATCTGCATACCATTACGTGTCAGTAGGGGCTTCAAAATTACAAACCCGTGCAAAATTCAATGCACATCTTACAAGGGACCTTCCATATGATGGCCACGCATAGCAGCGCATCTAGAAGAAAGAGGCATGGCGGTATAAGCCGCGACAGCGTGGGACGGCGGCCATTGGCAACATCAAAAGCAAACCGAACCGACTTTGCGATAAGGCCACGCTCTTGGTCAGCCATGGTGATCGCCAGGATTCATGCGTGATTGGGTTGCGAAGAAAGGAAGACGAGGAGCAAAGCCTCGCTCATGATTGCTCGTGTTAGGCACACCGTGTACCGTACACGGTAGGTAGTGCATATGTTGTCCTTAGCCTTTATCGATAAGGCGTCAGAGGCCTGCACCTACCTAGGTACAGTATAAAGCAGGTACAGCTCAATTCGCATATCGACGCTTTAGCACGTATCAGACAACTGCATACATGGAAGTCAGCAATGACAACTCTCTCTTATTACTGGTTGGCGGATACCCAAACATCTCGAATACAGGTGCACCGATAACGTATTCGTATCAGAATACTTTGCAGTGGTATTTCTAGCCAACAATTTGGACCATGCGATTCTCCAAGTGAAGTTTGATCTATATCCAAGTACAGATCTGTATCAAGGACTTATAAGATATGGCACGGGAGACTATAGCTTCGGTCGGCTTAACACCTCGTCAACAAGCGCCACTACATCCTCTGCACATCCGTACGAGCCTTGATAACCCCAGCCAGCGTGTCCGTAGTTGTGCACTACCCAAGTATCTCCGATCTTCTCCTTTTCGATCCTCACACCGCCGTTTCTATACGGCCGTAGACCGACGCTATGACGAATTATGTCAAACCCCTTTACTCCCTTACAGTCTGTGATCTCGGGCATCATCTCAACCACGCGACGCATGATGCGCATGGCCTGGTTGGGATCAGGCTGGCTCTCCCATTGGCCCTTGGAGTACGTGCCGCCGAGGACCGTGCCGCCACCCGCGGCCCTCGTCATCACGTAGCACAGCTCGTCTTCTGCATCGTCCGTGCCAGACTTCGTCAGCATGTAGGGGGCCTCGTTGCGGACGACCACCACCTGGCCACGCACCGGGATGACGTTCGCGTCCATCACGCCGCCAAGCCGCGAAGCCATCAGGCCGGTCGTGTTAATGACTACGTCGATCTTGCCGCCGGTATGGCTCATGCTAGCCGCTTCTCCGATGTGGCTTAAAACGGCACGCCGCAGGACCACCCCGTTCTTTCGGCACTGGCCGACGAGCCAAGGGAGGTACACCATCACGTTGATACACGCCGAGCCGAACTCACAGCCGGACGCCATACCAGGAGGCAGCTCCTCACTGGATAGCTCCCGGTAGTCTTCGAACATGGAGCGATACCAGGGGTTTTCGACAAATAGGCCATCGAAGTTATAGCTGCCCTGTCTCAGCCTTTCGAGGTCTTTCTCGCGCCGGTAGACACGAGATCCTAGTAGAGGTACATAGTTAGGATTTTGGTCTGTTTCTCGTAGCTAGAGTGTCCTTCTTACTCTGTAAGTGAATGCCAGCCTCGGGAACTTCTAGTGCGAGTCTCTTGAGCTCTAGCCACGAACGGGATTCCCAGCTACTATTCTTTTCCGTCGCCATCCTATTCTCCATGTTACTCTTTGCATCTCAACGTCATGGCCGAAATGTCCTGTTCTCCTTACGGTAAGACATTGGCCCCGGCTATGGGCGAGGCGTATTCTATATCATAGTCTCCTGGCATATGCTTCGCCACGACGGTGATGACATTGCCTTTCTGCTTCGACAACAGATAAGCGCACGTCAACCCGGATACACCAGCGCTATATGCCAATATTAGCGGCCAAGCTACGAGCTTAAAAGTACGGATGTCACTATGTTCTTCACTCACCCAACTACGACGATGTTCGGCATTTTGTCGGTTTTCGACTATTGGTTACTAGACCCCGCTCAATTCGCTTTATCCGACGGGGAAAGAGAAAGCAGTCAAAGATGCAGTCCCTCAAGTAACAATAGTTTATTTACTTGCTAGAGTGACCTCCTCACACAATCTCCAATGTTTTTAATAGCGACGGAAGGCAGAGAAATATTGCAGCTTGAAAGACATCAGTTATGTACTTGTGATACGTGAATAAAGTCGTGGTCAGACACCGATACTGACCGGTGTTGGAGTTCATCCACATTTAGCGCGGGACCATTTCCGCCCGGCCTCCCTGCCCAGACCAGACCAACTAAAATAACCTTAAAGTGTTGCGTGCAATCAACATCCCTTCTCAAGACATAAAAAGATAACCGTGCTGAGGGATGGTGTTTCGAGCGAAAGTCGGCACCTCTCGACTTTTTGCAGCACGGGTTTTCAAAAGTGGTCTGCCAGCCGGAGGAACCGATTAGACCCGAAAATCTCTCCATAGAATCCGCGGTATACACGTACTAGGCTTCCTTCGGTATTTCTCTTCCGCGCATGTCCGTCCAGGACTTGTGGTAGTGGGACGAGTTCCCGTGCTAGCCTGCGTTGTCCTGCGCGACCCGGCATTCAACGTTCGTTGGTACTATTGTGTGCGCGATAGGGAATAGCCACAACGCGGGTCGTGGCTCGTATTGGCGGTGCCGTCTTGGTGAACAGATGTCTGGCTTGTCCAGACATCGGTACATTCCACGCCGTCATTGTCCGGTAAATAGCCATGTGTCTGTAACCCGCAGCTACCCATCTAGGTATCCCAGGAGCCCCTGAGAAGGATGGAAGGGAGGCTTCACCGGTTCCTTGTTACCTCTCCTGCGGCAGAGGTTACGGAATAGCGATATAAGCAAACTCCGGCCTTCCTGGTACGGTGGTACCTGCTCTCCGACGCGGAACGACAGGAGCGGCGCCTATCTGTGGAAGTTATCATCCTGGCCCTGTAGGGAAGAAAGACGGCAGTTTTGCCTGCGTGGACAACGTTAGGAGTAGCGCCCACCGTTCGTCCACGTACGTCTTGCATGGCGACGTTTCCACGACATCTAGCCTCTCCCTCTTTGCAAGCCTCGCTGGAAGCCTCTGCACGGATCTCGAGGGAATGCTATCCCGCTAGCCTATATAATATCATCGGCGGATGATCCTACTGGCGCTACTGGATCGCCCCAAATCTGCCAGGTCCAGAGTCAGAGAAGCGGATATTACCCAGGGGACACATTACCTACCGCTTTTGACACGTTCGTCTGCTCTTTGAGGCTGAAGAATGGGATGTCGAATGACGAGCTAGCACCACGACAGGACAACACATGACCACGCCTGCACCACAGCCTACAAACCAAGAGGTCTGCTCTGCCATACTATGTAGGTACGTGAGCTCCTTATGCCTGAGACATGAGACAGGACAAGTGATTTTTTAGTGTCTATAATAAGACGCAGCCAAGCAGATGAATTCGCGCCTCGCAGTCGAGGCAATGCAGGAATGTAAATTACAAGCTACTCTAACTAGAGGCTAAGGTTCATAGTTCTATGATAATAGTGCGTAGTGTCTGCCGCCAGCCCCAACCTTTCTCGCCTTGCTCACTCAGTGAAGGATTAATAAGAAGTCGTATGCTTACAAAGGTTCAGATGCAAGTACCTACGTATGTGATTACTTTGCCCATCAAAGTCGTCTCGATCATCACTTTTCATACTCACCAACCAACCCTGGCGTGGGTGTATACAACTCTACTCTCTTCACAACGCGGGAAGTTAAGGGGCCCGTCAGCCCATGTTCGTACCATCGTGTTTGTGTCATGGCCGGTGGCGGTTGAAAGGTGTCACTGACCAAGATCCATTTTTCCGCTTTGTAAGCGCACGCGCCCAAGTAGGTAATTCGCCGACACCCGTTTTGTGCATACCCATGTAAGTAGGACCTTCTAAGTCCTAGCCAGTCCGAGTTCCCTGGCCCCTTTGCCTTTCTCTACTGCCATGCATCTCGGGGCTGCAGGAGGGAGGGGCCGGGAGGAGGTAGTTCCTCGATGTCCACCTACATAGCCCCTACCTATGCGTATATACATATGTTTTTATAGGGATTTATAGGGTTTTACAGTTACATCTGTACCTAAATAGACATTACTATAGTACTTGCACCGCTTGACGTGCAGAGCATGGGGATAGGGTAACGAACGAGGACTAGATAAGATAAAGTCCCTTTTCTGCTCGGTCAGAAATTTCGGAGTGCCTACCTACCCTTACCCTTACCAGAGGGCCGAAAGCGAGTCCCATAGGGGTTGGGTAATGCCCACATAATTCATTCACAGAGGCATCTACCTACGAAAAACTGCCATGTGTTACATTACGCCAAATGAGAGGAACTTTATTTTCTAGCCATGCTTTATCTTATTCCCTATAGAGAGAGAATGCTCAACCCGTGCGCCCGGCCCGAAACAGTGTACTTAAGTATGGGATTCGGACCCAAGTTGAAGCCAAGGGTTAACTGGACGAATAAGCCGTTAGGGCCCAAACTGTCGGGTCGTCTCACTCTCTGCATCGCTGTTCTCTACAGTATCATTGATAACATGCCACAGCACCGTGAACAATCCTGGGACAAGACGTATCTACTAGGCTAATGAACTATGAAACACATGGTGTTCCGAAAATTCTCTGGCTTCCCAGTTTCAAGACGAGCAGGTACTTATCCTCAGAGAACCGGGTGGCCAGACGGAAGATACATTACATGACTGGTAAACATACAACGTTGAACCACAGCTAGATAACGAGCACCGAAGCTACATAAAGAAGTGCCAAGGTCGGGGAAACAAACAGAGTGAGCAGAGAGATCAGCCTTGCAATGGGCTAAGGTGGGCAAGTCTCGAGACCCTTAGCGAATGCCCAGCTTACCAAGCCGTGTCGTGCCGTGCCGTCTCCGTGGCTAATACGGCAAAGATGAAAAACACAGAGCACGTACAGCATACCCCTGCCATGTAAGTTGTAAATAAAGCAGCAAGCGTTTATACCTGCTAGATGAGCAGGTATCGGGTTGAAAGGCATATTACAGTAAGTACTGTTTGTTTGCTTGCAGGTGCCTACTCAACTCTACCTAGACATTCTTCTTCTTTTGGACCCTGGACGGTGCAAGGGAGGCATGTCAAGTACGAAGAAAGTAGGCCAGCCTATCACCCTCCCTGCTTCATCGCATCGCAAGAGCAGGGTTAGGTACGTAAGTACAACACACAGTAAGTAGACGGATAGCCTATGCCGAGGTCTAGGGGTCCTTTTTTTTTCTCCTTCCCTTGATCTTCTTTCAATCTGCCCTGCCCGCCGCCCCTCCAATTACGTCTTTTCTTCCCAACGCCCCCCTTGCATGCTTACCCTGCTTAAACTATTTACGAAAGCAGCAACAGGTAGAAGGATGAAATAGGGGTAAATTATGGATGCGGACGTATCCGCATCACACAACAGTTGCCTACATCAGCAAATTTTGCCCACGTTTGCCCAATTCTACTTACCTACCCAAACCCTTTTTTTATTTTTTTTATTTTTTTTTTAAACCAGCGTTTATGGCAGATACCACCTTGCTACGCTCTATATTGTATATACATACTATGTAGTATATGAAGAATCTAAATATGTACGCTATTCTGTCTGGACCGGGTACAAGACCGGGTAGACATCTGAAGGATGCCCTCTGCTCATTGTGTAAATTACTTGGCGTTCAGCGAGCCGCCCTCAGACGTCATAACCGCACGATTCTCGTTCCTATGGCGCGAGCTTCATTTCGTTCCCTTTTCTGTCCTTCTGCCTACCTACATAGTACATAACCTGCTTCCTGCCGGACCACCTAAGCCTACCAGGTCAGGTATCTGCATGTGGAAGAAACAGACGAAGGAGTACATAGTAGAGCGGACCGAACAGACTCGTTCGCTACTCAGGTACCCGGGTAACAATCCCGAAAGTTACTTACCTACGTACAGAGCAGCGTCAGGTAGGTAGGCAGACATGCCTTGCTACGTATTATCCCGTATTTGCGCATTCGACGCTATGTGGCTGTCTGCATTTTCTGGCCCTGCAATCCTTCCGGGGCGCCTATCTATCTAGCCCGCCGAATACATGCAATCAATCCCCTTGTTTTCCCCTGCCTACGCAAAATGCGCAAAGCTGTAAGTAAGTCGTAGCGACTATCGATATTTTAGCATGACCGAAGGATTTCGCCTCGCAATGGATCTTGGGCACAGCACATACCGCGTAGGTATGTTATGCAGGTATACTTGTCTGATGCGACACGGCCCTGTAATGTATGTACGTGGGTTAACAGTCGTTGCTCATGCTCGTGCTCGTGCTCGTGCTCGTGCTCGTGGGCGGCGCGGGCGGCGAGACCGAACCAATTGCCGCGGGCAGATGTGTGTGTGGTCGATAAGAAGCATAAACCGAACGTCTATCTAGTGCTGTGAAGCCCGTATGTATTGTGATGTCAAGGAAGGACTGTTTCAGGCAAAACTTGGAAAACTCTTGCCCACTGTACCGTACATACCAGTATTGCCGGCTATGTATGTTTACGTACTCTCATTCGTTAGTTTCGAGTACACCTGAAACGACGTCACGATGCCGCGCGCTCGCTTCCCGGGAACCTCGGCGAGAAGACTTTGTACAGATGTATGTGGGAGAACGTAGGCTTCTACATACATCTGCATACCACACCACTTTCTTTGGGGGACATACATCTATACGGAATATTTACTATCGAAAACTTCAAGAATAGCTTGGCAAACGGCGAACGGAGAACGGGGAACGGGGACCAAGGCAACCTCCTTGTGGAGGTTCCGTGCGGAGGTTAATGAAGAGAACCGTTCCTCTTCCTTCCTCCACCTCCCTGTCCTCCCACCATTGGTCGCGCCAGAATGCAAATACTGCTACAGTAACATTGTGCGGGTAAGGTGCCATCGTGGATGGGGCCCGTTAGTCTGGCCTGGGTAAGTGGTGGGGTGGGTAGGTTTGCTGTAGAGTGAGTGAGTGAGTGTTATGCTAGGTATACATACATACATATATGATATATATATACTTGAGAACCGAGATGCACGCAGGCAGGCTTGCAGAAAAGTCGCATGCAGCTCTGCTTATTGTCTTTTATTATCTTTCATCAAATAATTTTTTTTTTCTGTTGGTGAGGTGTCACGAAGGACGCAAAGAGCTGCCAGACTGGCTTTCCATCATGCAGAACGTAGCATTGGCAAGTAAGTACCTTGCTTCTTCGGCGTCGACCATTCGGCTGGGGAGGCGGCGATGCTGGGGATGCTGGGGATGGAAAGGGGGGGCGCCCTCGGGGTCGGGGTGTAATATGACTTGTTAGTTCCGTAAATCCGCAGATACATCCATGCATCCATACGTCCATACATACATATATGTAAAAATGGTGTACGTATAGATTGACATGACACTCAAATGCACCAAAATTGTCACTGCCGACATCCAATAGCCATTCTGTTGGTGGTGTGCATGTTACGATGATAGTCGCACCGGCTACCCCACGAACGAAGACGGTTAAACAAATCCACAACAGAGTAACCTAACCTTGGGAGGTCAAAACACGGAACCGGGCGGGCGATGGCAGTTGGCACTCCACGATGAGCTATACCTCTACATACTATCCAGGCTGTTTTTGTGATCCCCGGGCTAATTGACGATGGGTGGTGATGATATAAGACTTAAGAGAGACGTAGTAGTAGAGAAATGCCATATCGAAGCAGCAGTGCATCTGTAACATTCCACCCCTGCACGACATTGCAGCTTGGTATTCGTTCGTTCGGGGTCACCTGCCCCGGGACCTACCTAAAGAGAATTAACCTTAGTTACCTACCATATCCGTGCATACATTTGCACATCTACCGCAACAGATGCTCGGAAGAGCGAGAGACAGACACACCACGCCCACGCATGCCTACATTACACGCGCGCAAGCGCGCATAAATGAAGAGGGAGGGGGGCGAGAGAAGAAAGGTCGCATTTTGGAGTGTCTTGTCTTGTCTTGTCTATCCTCACTACCTACTTAACCTAACCAAACCTACTTACTTACCCATCCAACTAACGATATGATACGATGACCTACGGGACGATGGATGGATGGGTGGATGATGATGAATGTCATTTGGACGCTACAAAGTGACTGGTCTTGGCTGAGCCACTTACTTGCCTTAGGGATAATATAAACCGAAAAGCATGATTTTATTCGCGGCAGACGTATTCTACAAAACGCATACCTGCTACTACGTTACCCACCAAGTCTTAGTAATACGCGTCGGCCGTTGAAAAGGGGAGAAGAGGGGATGAAGTCGAGGAAGAAAGGGAAAGGAAACTGAACCGCAACTACAGATGTAGGGGCTAGCGACGGGATCCAGCAACCGACGACTCGGGTTTTGGAGAATCGAAAGACTACTTTACTTTGCATCCTGTGTTTTCTCCCAACCTTTCAATGAAGCATCGTGTGCCTCCCCCCCTTTCCCTCTCTCTCTCTCTCTCTCTCCTCCCTCTCTTGCCGCGCGTAGGTACATAATCTATATACTGGGGTTCTATGCAAGGGCGTCTGAAAAGAGCAACAAGCCGTAGTCTATATACTTCCCTGTATAGATGTACTACAGGAAAGAGAAAAAGTCGAGAAACTGAATGCGAAGCGGGGCTCCATACCAAGGTATACTGGAAAGAAGAAGTTTAAGCATTAATTTTATCTACATACACACGAGTCCTCTTTCTCTGCATGCAGTTTGCTACATAGTAGATTAGCTACTTTCCCTCCGATTGACGTGGCGTTACAGATAAATGTACGTAAGGATGTACAGGGTCTACCTACGAAGTCGTACCACGGCGAAGACATATAACGGTTTATGATTGGCAGCTGTCATGTACCAAGCAAGGAGCATAATCCCGGACGGGGAGATACGTGCATGACGAAGGTACATACATACATAGACCAGGGGACAATTATATAAAATAAAAATAATAATAAAATAATAAAATCGAGGGAGAGAGAGAGGAGGGAATCGGAGAAAGACAAGAGATAGTTGCGTCAAGGGCGCATGTAGATGATAGATGATGCTCTCGATTTCTACGTTATGCTCAGAGCTATTCAATACGGCGGGAGCGCAACACCAACCAAATCCAAAACCAACCTATGCGCGAAGAGAGAGAAAGGGGGAGGCGGGGGGGAAGAGGGTTGGCAATCCCAGCGGTGCGGATACTTGTGTCAAAGTTGACAGGTCCTAAAAGCTACCTACGTTTCGTGGCATACATACATGAGCCGGTGTCACCTAACTGAACCACCCAACCTACATATGTATTGTGACATGGGCCCATCCTCCTGTGTCTATTACCTAACCTAGGTACGTAGGTCAGGGTCTCTTCTACTGTATCTAGGGATTCGAGTTCCGGCTCCCCCTAGGCACTAAATTCATGGCGTTATATCATCGGGTATTGTATTGTATACTGACGTCCCAACACGATCACATCAAAGGACAAGAATACCCAAAGCTGCATTACCCCCACTCAGGTTAGATAGCTCCAACTGTAAAAGGAGATGGAACTTCAATTTTATTCAATTTTTTTTATTCTTCTCTTATGCTCCACATAATATGCTGACCGGTGCGTGCCTGTCTGTCTACCTACATGTGGATGTGCAAAGGAACTGTACTATATATAGAGTAGGTGATTGAATTGGAAGCAAATGATCGTCGTCAAAACCCGTAAACCGCTGTGCCTGTACCATCTAAATTTCGGGAACTGGGGCCGCTTTGCCTTGGATCAATCCAAATTCTTGGTGCAAATTTATGCGTGCGTACCGGTGGTGCTGGTGCTGGTGGTGCTGTAAACGATGACTAGAAGAAGCGAGAAAATGCTACATCCTGTATTGTATGTTGATATGACTGGGAAGACGGACGCATACGATTCTGGTTCCCGTTAGGTAACCATCTGATAGTCTTGTCCAAGAGGCCGGATACGAAAAAAAAAAGTCACCCGAGCCAGATATAGACCAAGAAATGAAATCCATGTGATCCAAGCATCTTTGTATCTGAGAGTGCGCTGCTAATGTCATTATCACTAGTCGTAAAGGCTCGCTATATCGTTGTATCGCTGTGTTGAATGCAGAAAGAAGAATGAATCGCTCGAAACACGTGTTAATATTATCTTCCACCCATGAAAATCGACGGCGGTAGCAGGAACGCTCAACTCTCCGACGTCTGCAATTCTGCCATACGAAGGCGCAACGACTCCATGACATCGGGGTCTGGTTGTGGGTCGACCTTTCTCGGCTTGACGCGTGGGCATTCCAGACACTTTGCGTGGCCACATTTCCGGCACTCGGTCCCATCCTCGGCCTGTGGGTCAAACTTGGTCTTGCACTCGTGGCATGCGAACACTCCTTTGAAGGTAGAGCCGGGCTCATCGTTGGGATACCCGTATGGGTAACTCTTCTTGTCGTTTCTGCCTTTTCTATTAGCCATCATCGCACAAGAACTTGGGCTGTCTACACTTACGGTTGCCGGGGACAGTCGGCACAGCGCTTGTGGCCGCACTCGTCACAGGTCCGGGGTTGCTTCGTATGCGCGCCGATGAGGCTCTGACAGACATGACAGTACCTTCTTACTCGCATGCGAGGACGGCCTTTGTAGACTAGATCCTGGCTGTGAGGCTTCTGAGGGCGTTTAAAAACAATGGGCGGGGAATAATCGTAGCTGGGGATGATTGGTGCGTTGTCCTTATGCTTCTGGATGAGAGCATCTCTCTTCTCTCGGTTGGCCTGGCGTTCGGCTTCGGTGCGTCGATTGGGGTGGCGGGCGCACTGCTTGCAGCGGGTATGTTGACACGCGGGGCATACATTGCCAGCGCCGAAACGCGAATGGCAAAGATGGCATTCCTGGTGAATGCGCATGCGGACGGGTTTGTCGACGCGGAGCACATCTCCTTCGGTAGTATGCCACTCACTAGGCTTGATTTCCAGCCCGAACCTAGCGCCCAGCTTCTTTGCACGTTCCTCGTGCACCTGGATCCTCGGTATCCTCGTGGCGCCTTCATATTCTGGTACCTTCCTCGCCTGGGGAGCAGGAGCAGGTTGGCTTGACGGGGGCGTTAGCCAAGAGCTCAAAGCGTGACATGTACAATGCTCTTCTTACCTGGACACCGGAGCTTCAGCCGGTACGACATTAGACCTGCTTCTACGAGAACTCCCCCCCTTCTTGAAAACGGCCTTCATCCTGTACAAGACCTTATCCACCGTCTTCTTATCCTTGCCCTCTCTGGGCACAGCGGGATTTGAAGAACTCATGCTTCTGATTTGCCTCGGATTCTTCTTTCCAAGCACTGATTTCGAGTATGGGACGCTCTGCTCCCAGCGGATTCCCACAGTATGGCGGCAATTCTAAGATCGAAATATCGATTGCCGTTACGATCGATTTAGCGCGCCCTCTTTAATGCTTCCGCCACCAGAAAGTTCCCAGTCAATGAAGCCAAGGCCGCATTTATCCTCTCGCAGGATTGTCACTTGTATGTCCACGCCTAAACGAATTACTGACGTCGTCGAGGTCAAGGATCCCCCCACCAGTGCCCCAATAGTGACAGCCTGTGCCAGTTGCTCACTTCACTCCTCCGTAACGGTGTTGTGCGAGGGTTGTAGGAAGGAGACTTCACCAGAAAATACTGAGGAACACGAGAACTTGCCCTGAGCAGTGGTGAGACTCTGAATTGAGGGAAATGTGCCGGTAGGATTAGAGTGGGAGAGGCTCCAGATTGTATATAAGGAGGGAAAAGGGAAGGAGGGAAGTGGTACAAAGAATTATGCCAGGTCGAGGTCTTCCAGGAGTAAGGGTGGGCAGATGCAAGGTGCAAGCAGGAGGTCCTGGTCCCGGTCCTGTCCTGGTTCGGGGTCACAAACAAGACTCCAGCCAGCACGAATCCAGCACGACTAGATACAGTATGCAAGCGAGGATCCAACCCGTCAAATCATCTCGTTCCCACTTTGCCAGTACTACTCTGGTAGACTAGTTGCTAGTACGGAAAAGCAGCTCCAGGGATGGGATTGGAAGGGCATGGGATGCAGATACCTGCCTACCAACCTACACTACCTACATACACTACCTACAGCAACCCTAGAAAATGGGTCGAGGTGGGTGTGGGGCCGGCACAAACCCTCGGGTTCTGTACATCTGTACAAGTACCTGGGTACCTGCTGTACCTACAGTACCAGCTACCAAGCTAGCTAGTACCGGTGTTCTGGTCGTGGGGTCTATATTACGTTGTGCGTCCCAAAGCACTGTAACACGCATATTTAGAGTACCTACCCTACATACTGGCACGGCAACATGAGAGTGCGACGCTGTATAGGTAGGTATGTAGGCTTTGTAGTAGTGATGGCATTGCTGCAGGAAACAATGGAGTATACGTAGAGTATTTACGTGTAGGTAGGTAGGCCCATGTACCTAGGTACTGCCACCGGTCAACGGTAACCTGTAGGAGATGGGTTCCCGCACTCGATGGAAGAAAGAACTTTTGAATTTGGCATCCACACAAAGACCGAAGGGGGTAGCAGTAGGAAATATCGGGTTAATTATTAACATGCCCTCAGCAAGTCCACTACAGTAAGGCTTCCAGGAAAAGCAGGAGTGAAGACCTGCAAGCTAAAGATCTAGCACGGTGCTAAAGTAGTAGATCCAGCAAGTTTACCTTGGGTTTTCTATCCAGGTTGGTAAAGTGGGAAAGGTGGTGTATACCGATCTGGGTTAGTTAGTTATTCTATCTACCTTATGTAGGACTAATTAGCAAGCATTTTGTCTCCTAACCCAAGCACTGCCCTTTACCTATCTGATGCAATACCCACAGTCGCGCAAGAGCGAGAACGGAAACTTGTGTTATTTTGGCTGATCCATCCCAGGTGCTGCTGTGCGTGCGGTAGGGTACATTGGAAAGGACTGGGTCGCTGTGCAATGATGCTGTCCCGTTGCAATGCTACCTGTATTTATCCTGCAAGTCAACTACTATTACTGGACTGGGAACCCAATCGTACCAACGCCACTCCACTATTTTCGGCCTCTACTGGTTGCACTGGGACGCTCGAGCCAGACGAGCCAGTGGTCAGTTTCTGGTCAGTGACCAGTGTGGCGGAAAGGTACCCAGCGGGAATAAGCGCCTAATGCTTGGACAAATTCCCTTGGTTCCCGAAAAACCTGAACGGGGCACGGTTACTTCACTTATAGGACGAGGGGGGCGAGTCACGGCTCAAAGATTTCTGTTTGCTGGACATCTCAACGCCGGACCCATCCCCCGCATTTTTACGAGCCGTTACTATGTACATCGTGTTGTGGATAGATAGTATTGGATGTGGATGCTCGACGTGAGCTATAGCAGTGCAGCATACATACCTTACATAGTACAGCATACTGCTTGCTCACTTACTACTCCCCTTACTTCTGTACCTAGTCTTCTAAGTACAATCGACGTTTTAAAGGATTAAATAGACGATATACGCACAAAAACGTAGACCTTCTACTGCTTACTAACCTGCACGTAATGAGGACCTGTTTTGAGGGATTTCGGGGGCTTCGACGCATTAGAGCACCATCTCCTAATTGTCCAGTTCCTCTATCAGCATTAGTCGCGGCTCACATGCTGCATTTGGCATTGCAGACAAGCGTCTGTCAGTTGTCTCCAGGGCCCCTAGTGGCCTACTTGCCTATCTTGTCTGGCCATCCAGTCGGCTAAACTATCTGGGGAAATGCTACTTACCCTCTTTCTTTGAAGATTTGCCCAGAATCACGGTGCCTTCGAAGTTAGACTATAGTACCTACAGCAGCATATGTACTACGTACATAGTAGTATACCTAACCACCCACCCCCCTAAGCGGCTGCGGAACTCGATCCGATGCCTGATTATAATACTATAATACAGACGTACCATACTTATCTACTCTATACATCGAATTATAAGAGCATTCAAGCTTCTCGTAAACAAGCCCGATGAGCTGGACAGTGAAGACCCTACGCCGTTCGATAGCAGTGTCTATGGCGTTACTATGTATGCTGCACGCCAGCCGAAGTACTAGTTGGTTCTAATGATTTGCACGCTGCAGGCAATTTTGGCCTCTCTACCGAATGCCACAGGCCCGCTACGTGCTCAGTACCACGCAACCGAACCTTCGTGGCTTAGGTAAGGAATGGCACTTGCGAAAGAAAAATGGAAAAGAAGGAAACTATGTGGAATACTCCTCAATCAAACACTTTCCCGACAGCGTGGAACACATGATCCATGCCTTGCTTGACACATACATAACCTACTGCTGTTTACCTACCAGTCAGTCGCCCCGACAAACCGGTACGCACGCACAGCTCGAACAGCCGCGCGATCGCTGAAGCCACGAGATCGAGCTCGACAATGCGTGGTCCGTCTCAGCCGCCTCCCAATAGATAGAAGTAGAACAATTACCGTTCTTCCGAAGATTTTTCTCTTGGTCTTCATTCCCTCCCCCCCCCCTTTTTTTTTCTTTGGGCTTCTTTCCCGACCGACCACTCAGCGACGACGCCAGGGCGCATTGGGTGCCGCAGGCGCGCAGCAGGTGCCCCAAGATGCGACGCGTCGCTTTCAACCAGCTGACAAGGTCCCAACAGCGTGGAACGAGCTGACGGTTTGTCTGGTAGTGGATGCGCCAGCCATCCTGGGGGTGGTGCGGACTCTTCACCGCTTCCGCACCTCTCCCTCTCTCTCACTCTCTCACTGTCTTACTTTTTATGTTGTGCTTATATGCTGTACCGCGCAATTGGCTGGAACGTTTATTGCACAATGTGACGTGTCAGAAAAAAATCGCCCCCAGGGCCCGTCACACTGGGAAGGGAACATTTCTAAAGCATGCCGTGCGTTTTTAATTAGGAAAAAGACTCGATATACCCTGCCAGAAACCCTGCATAGGTACTAGTAGATAACGCTTGTACCGATTTGCTGGTACATGTCCCGCACCAGTCCGCACCTCCTGCTTTCCTACTGTACAGCATACTGTAGACAGCTGATCTTTGGTTCTGGGAACAGGGCCCTTGGCCCGCCTATGATTTACACGTACCATCAAGAGCACGGTCTTATGTAAGTGATTCGAAAGAAGAATTGTGCACTCAATGCCTGTGTATGTACCTCCAGTATGTACATAGTCGACTAGGCAGGCCAGGGATCAGTTTCAAGCCCCTACATTATTTCTCCTGGGCAGTTGGACACATCTCCCAGATGGAGTTCCAATGTACCTAACCCAGGTTATTCGGTAATCACGCCTCCGTCTGTAAGCATCCTACCTCTCAGCTTGGTTGTGCGATTCGTTGGCGCATAGGTACGTGAGGTATGTGAGTAGGTAGGTAAGGTAGCAATTTGTTAGAATGCTATCCGGTCAAAAAAAAAATCAAATTCTTACTTATAACTTGCTGCTTTTACTTTATTCGCGCTTGTGCGTCTTATGGTCTACACATCCCTTTATCCAACTACCGAGTCCTCGGGTCGTCGATCCATGCACGCCTGCGGCACCTACACAACTTACATACCTACAGTAATTGGCCCTTCCTTTTTATTCTTTGCGATTGCTAAGTTGTCTCATTCCTTGTTCTAGTCTCGGAGACCTTAACTTAGTCCTAGGGATCCGGTAGCGGGAAGGCAGATATCAAAAACCGACTACATACTTAATGCTCTTGGGCGCGTGCAGTCCATACATTTCTTGGCTCCGCCCACCAAGATGCTGAACCTGCAACTATCTGGCGGCGAAAGGCCTAGACAAATATATTGTAAGTAGTAGACTATATACTTACGTTAGGCCAAGAGATACGAGTCTTTTCTGCACAATAGTTCAGTGCTGTAGCTCATAAGCGAGAAAACACAGGCCAGCCCAGCCCAGCCCAGATAGATATTGACGTGGGGTAGGGAGACTCGGGCGTAAGACACGACGGCGATAGGGTCTGACTTGTAGTTTCTGACTTTGTCGCAAAGCTGGTACGGTTGGATATATACAGTATACAGACCTAAGATATTACAGCTTACAAGAGAATATCTAGGTGTCCGTAGCCGTATAACAAGTCAGGCGACACCTACGTTGAAACCGGCCAGCCTTTAGTTGCTAAGCAGGCAGACCTTTAGACCAGGGGTATGACCGCAGAACTCGGAGGAATTATCGAGTTATGACCTAAACAATCCTCCTTTAGATCTTAGACTATACTATATCAGGGCAAATTCACATAGGATACTTCTACGCCCAGCAATAACGGCAGCAACAAATAAGTAAATAGGTTAAGCACTATGGGCATGTTGTGGTTAGCCTACCTACTCATAGTACACATCTCGGGTTGGTATCATATATTCTAAGTAAGGAAGCAATGCTGATCATTCTTTCTCCCAAGGTGGAACTTTGTGTGGGCTAGGGTACGTACTTGTACTGTGTCAGATATACCTATTATTACCTATTATTATCCTCGTCATGTGGTACAAGGTGCGGACTAGCGGACGCCCCCTGTATCCAGTACCTACATAGGTAGGTACTTACTTACCTACCGTTGCCCACGGTATGTGTTGGTTGGTAGGTATGCGATGAGGCGCGGCTGTCTGTCGTCGCGTGTTTCATGTTGGAATGCGATGATGGCATGTGATAGATAGGATAGATAGCAGTTGAGGCGCGGACATGCGGCTATATAGAGGCGTCGACATCCATATCCGCGACAGTGTAGTACAGTAGCTGCATTAACTACTACACGCTCACCTACATGTGTATGTCACACTCCGTCAAGTCAAGGCGCCTGGTAGTTAAGTCAGTGATCATGAGAAGCGTGAACATCGTGGACAATGTCGACACCGGCTACCATTGATGAATAATCGTTGGTTTTCAGCCTCATCTCCAGAATCTCATCTTGTTAGCCCATACGCCTCACATTTCGAGTATGTATACTATGTAGAACGTTCGCTCGTCAGCAAGTCTTGTAGGATCCATTCTCGAAATTCTCCTTTCAACTAACTACTACCCTACCTCCACTTGTATGTACAGATGTACGGTATAAAGAACGGTGCAAAGAGAGAGCCAAGGAAGAGAAAACCATCAAGGTTAGGTAACAAGCGAGATTAGAAACGTGGGAAAGACGCCATCTACCACAAGAACCGTATAACTGTCTCCAGCCTTCCCCCATATCAATAGAACTGAATGTAAAAGTTCCTGAGATGACACGGAGCACGGATATCTACCTAGGTATAAGGCGCAAAAGCCCTGTCTGATTTGACAGCAGGACTCGCTCGCTTCAGGTACGATGCCCTTGGGTGAGGCGGGCAATCACCGCACAAAATCAGGGAGAGAGTCGATCAATTTGGCCGGATATGGTATACTGCTAATTAGCCCTCATTCCTCTCTTCGGTGAGCCTCTGTGAACCGTGCCCCGGAAGCCGGGGGGTGAAGAGCCGGCATCTACATACATGCCTACATAAGAAACGAGATGCTTATTACTATGTATGTACCTAATTCCACGTACACACAGGGACCGAAAGAGGCACAATGCCTACCTAGCTATCTCAAGGCCATCCAGCTTACTGCCCAGAGGGTCTAGCTCCCTACCTACCTCGCGTATCTTACTTTTGAATTCCTCCCGCGGTAGTGGCGCAGCACGAGCAGCACGGGAAGACGGGAAGAAGCTCAAGTTGATGTGGCACGTGCCTTGTAAAAGGCAATACTAGAAATTACCGAAAAATCATCTCTGCCGACATTGTCTCCACCGGCTACGACAGAGAAGGCAGCTCCCTTCCTTCTCTCATAAGAGAGGGTTTGCAACCTGTCGAGTGGAAGACGAAAAGATTCTTAGCCTTTGCCTACGTGGTTTGTTGGTATTAGTCTCAAGGTCGTATGTGGCTGGGACAATGCTGGACAGAACAAGACTATCTTCTTCGGCGGCCCCGAACTGTCTCAAGCTGAAGGGTCTTTCTCATTCGCATTACCGATCTGCATACATCATACTTCGTTGATCAAAGGTCCATGAGTAAATATACGTATGCAGTAGACAGGTACTAAGGGAGTCAGCTCATCCACTAAAGCTCAGTTCTTACCAGATATTACTGAGAGCAAGTTGTTGTACCTCCTTGACAATCTTAAGCTACCATGACATTGTTCAGCTGGACAATCTACGGGCCAGTAGCTAACCAGGGCTTATTCAGTTACTCATGATCTCAGCATTAAATAAATAGTTACTAAGCATAAGCGTGTAAGAGCCAAGTGCAAAGGATTCGGCATATTCAAATCTTCGTGATCGGTCAAAGTTAAAGTCAAAGTCATGTTCGCATCCTATCTAATACGCGTTGATATCAACACGAAACTAAAAGTAGCCATCTAGTCTTCTACCCTTAGCCAGCCTAGCATTTTGCAAAGGTTTCAAATATAAATAAGGATCATGAACCTGCAGTCTGAGCTTCAGTTCTGAGGGAATAGCATGCGCCTGATGACGTGTCTGATAGCGGACGGCGCATATTATCAGGTCAGTGATAATGAGCTGCAACAACACCTCCAACAAGCACTCTAGTCATAAACATCTCTTTCCTTATCAGCCTTTCTAACTCCTATGCCTCTACTACATCTGGCCCTAGAGAAGCAGGTATGCCGGGGGGGACGGCACCGGCAACAGCATAGGCTCTAGTAGGCACCCTTCCGGCACTGGGGCCGTTGGAGTCGCCCCGGTTGTTGAGGGAGGTCTGGATATCCGGGACCTGGCGGGTTCGGAGCATGTCTTGGAATTTAGCTGGGTTGAGGATGGGCGTCAGGCGACGCGTCTCGTAGAACCGTCCACGGATCGTTGACTCGCTGACCATCATGTTTTGATTCATGAGGAGCCAGTCGACGCGCCAGCCGCTCTCCTGGAGCAGACCGTCGCGGAATTCCTTCTCTCCGAGCATGGCCGTCGGTAGCTGTCCCTGGCCCTGGTTCGGACCCGGTTGAGTTAAGGCGGCGTGTTGCAATCTCCAGAGACTTCCCTCGAACATCAATGCCTTTGAATCTCTGCTGATCAAGATCCGCCTGACCACCATGACCACGGGCATGCCCTCCTCCAGGGACTGTTCCTGTTGTTCGCGTGGAAGCTTGATTCGAACAGGCTCTCCCACGCATATCTTCTCAGCGCCGAGGAAGACACCGCCGAAGATGTCGTAATTCGCCATCGACCCGTGATGTGCGGCGTTGAACATGGAATAGCACTGGTCTACCCTCGCGGCGGCTAGTTTCGTCGCCTCGACCGCCAGGGCCTCCTGCCTGGACGGGTCGCTTCTGACATTGAAACGCTCCTGCAAGGATTCCCAGTTGATCTGGGCTAAAGCACGGCCTTTGAGCTCCTGCAAAGCGGGCGCGATCTGGGGGATACTGAAGGCGAGGAAGGGCCGCACATCGGATTCTTCCTTGGTGACTTCTTGGGTTCGGTATAGTGGGTGCCCGAATGGGATGATGGAGAGGGTGTGGGTGGATGGGGCGGATGTAATAACCATCCCAACGCGCCAGGCGTTATTATTCTTAAACCATACGACCTCGCCTGCTCTAAACAGGGCGGCATGGTCGTGAGAAACACTGGTAGCAACACCGGTAGTAACAGTAGGAACACTGGTCGTTGCTTCGGAGACTTGTGAAGGGGCGGATGTTTGAGCTTCGCGTATGGCAGATTGCTGAGACGATGCCGCAGGACGCGCAACCGTCCTTGGCTTAGGATTAGACGTCGAAGCTGCGGTTGCGGGCGGGTTGGTGCTTTTGGTCGTTGGGGGACCTACATTAGCACTTGGTGCAGGCACATTTATTGATGTAGTGGGTGGTGCGCTGGTAGGAGCTGGGGATGGCGCCTGTCCAGCTGATGACACAGCCTTCGTCTTGGCCGCCTTGCTTGTAATGGGCTTTGATCCGGAGCAGAACTCGCAAGCACAATCACCTCTGTCGTTTGAGTCTCCTAGTAACCACAGGAGATGAGGTAGAAACTGGTTCGGGGAGCGGTAATATTTCCGAGCTTTGTTGGCGCCGGCGGATTCCTCGGGGTAGCCAAACAGGTAATAATGTTTGGCTTGATTCTTTTTATTGTCCTCTTTAGCTATACACGAATATTAGCCTCATATGTGACTTATATCAGAGCTACAGGAAATGCCGTACCTTGATACCATCTCAAATGATAATGTGTGGGAAACTCTGCTAGGAAAAACTGTCCACCTGGCGCTTGTTAGAGCAGTGCATGCATGACCTGCATTGGGGGCCACTACTACTTACTTGCTCCTGGCATGAGCTCGGCAGCCAATGCCTGGCCCAGCTTATTCTGCCACTCAAATATCGGCTTTGCACCTTCTTCGACTTTCTCATAATGGTTATATTCCGATGGCATCTCGGTGCCATCGCTCCGCCAGACCGTGAAGGGTGTTGCATCTGCGAACTGGAACTCGTTCTCTGTGGCCTTTGGATCCTTGGCTTTTCGGGACGCCATAGCGGCTGCCAATAATGAGCCTTGGCAGACAATGAAAATCAGGGGCGCTTAAACCAGGACTGAGACAGCATATAGTAAGAGAGTTTTACGAGGTAGACTTGAGAGTGTGTGCAGGAGTTCTGTGTACTAGCAGAAAGTTATGGCCCGCACCAAGGGCGTACACCAGGCGTAGGTAGGAATTGCCTACTCATCCCCTCGTCCCCCGCGTCCTCCTTCCCTTTTACACCCAGTCGCGTCGAAACAGGTGTCGGCGACAAAGCACTTAGTAACAATGAGGCTTGATGGGGGCCTATGTGCTCAGATGCCTGTGTACTCAGTCGATCTCTTTTGATGAGCTCTATCAAGGGTCTATCGGCCGTGAGAACGAGCTACCGAGGCAAGAAAGCAGCGAGTGCTTCCGTGTCTTTCTTAAGAAAGTTGTATATTTCGAGAAGCTAGGGCCATTAGATCTTATGTCAACAAAACGCTGGACTAGGGGCTTTACTCACTTGCTGTTTATTGAGCACGTGTTGTTTGCCCCCGTTTAAATGCCCTTATTTCATGAACCTTGTAATCAACATGTCAGGCACAAGGACGCGTTCAAGGGATGAAAACTATCTCAAACAGACCTCGTGTTCTCAAGGGTACTACCGAACCTACCTGTAGTGCCAAGTCCTTTTGCTAGGAGCTAGGTTAGAACCTCCCATGATGGCGTGGCACAGGCTACAAGCTGCGCCACAGGTTTCCTAAAAAGTTGCACAGTGTGCATACTTTCCGCAAGTCTCAGCGCAACTCTAACTCAACACTGCTCTACTATTTTACATGATACTTACAAATATCGAAGCAGTCTCTTTGGTAGCAATCCAAGGTTATCCTATTGTATCTACCTGGTAAAAAGAAGCGCAGGATACTTCTTGTACGATAAACATAAGGCGAGAGTTCTAAAATACATATATATAAATAAAAATATTAAAAAAACACCAAAGCGCTAAAAATGAAAGGTCTATTTGTTGGGATACCTGCTAGAATATATGCAAATAATAACTCAAGCAACTAACAATGCCTTAACCTTAGTTGCATCTCGATTTTGGTCTGGTGGCAAATCCAACAATACCTTCCTATCTACAAACTCATACCTAGGCATGCAAAAGTAGCATTATGTTACTCTGTTCTGTTTAGTGCACTGGAATTGAAACAGAGATGCTATAGCCTGGAGCTATCGTGACTTTTGCTATCCGCTCTTCGTGGACGTTGCGGAGTTAAATGGCCAAATTCCGATCTTTGCAGCATCAGGGGCTCATGAGATATGTTGCCTTGTGTTGATGGCGTCAACACCAGGTCCGCTGGCTCATTATATAAACTAAACAATATATCTCATGATGGAGGAGGCAACGAGGCACAAGTTGAATCAAAGAAAAGTCTTTGCCATCCTGAGAACTCATCACTATACCGAATCAACAAACCTAAGAACACGAGCGATGGCTACCTACAATAGGGAAACCGAGGGCCTGGCTCTCGTCCACAAGTTTGCCGACCGTGTAAAGGGTAGAAACTGTGAGTTTACCCGCGCGATAATCCCATGACATTGCGCCTTGTTTTTTGGTTTTTTCTAATCAACGGTAGTCCTCATTACTGGCCCAACCCCGGGAGGTCTCGGTGCTGAAACGGCCATATCTCTCGCGGCGGAGTCGCCCGCTATCATTATCCTCTTGGGCCGATCGCAAGCTAAGGCACAGCCGACTATCGACGCCATCAAGGGCGTCAACGCATCTGTCAAGGTCAAGTTTGTTGAAGTAGAGCTTGCATCCCTCGAGAGCGTGCGAGCCGCTGCACAGACCATCCTCGACGACCCCGAAATCACCAAGATCGACGCCGTCATCAACAATGCCGCGGTCATGGCCTGCCCGCAGATACAGTCAGCCGACAAGCTGGATTATCAACTCGCCATTAACCACCTCAGTCACTTCGTGCTGACCAACAAGATCATGCCCAAGATCCTCGCGGCTGGCCCGGGAACCCGTATCGTCAACGTGTCGAGCTCCGGACACAGGTACTGCGGCGTCCGCTTTGAGGACCCCAATTTCACCGTGCTGGGCTCGTACAAGGAGTTCGCGAGCTACGGCCAGTCCAAGACGGCCAACATCTTGTTCGCGGTGGCGCTCAACAAGCGGCTCGCGTCCCGGAGTATCCGCGCCTACGCACCCACGCCCGGCGGGGTGTCGACCAATCTGCAGAACTACGCGAACGTTCTCGAAGAAGAGAGGATGATGGCGCTCTACGAGGATGCGGCTTGGAAGATTAATGGGATGTCGATTGCCGAGTCGCGGGCGCGAGACCCGATCAAGACTCTACAGCAAGGATGTGCATCACTTATCCGTCCAGCGATTGATCCTGACATTGTGAACGAGGAGGGAATCTTCATTGATAATGCCAATCTGATAACGGATCCCGAGGTGATTAAGCCGTGGGCAACAGATCCTGAACTGGCTGAGAAGTGTTGGACGCTCAGCGAAGAATTGGTTGGTGAGAAGTTCAATATCTAAGTCGGGTGGCTAGCCCCTATATTGAACAATGTTAGACCCATTGCCTAAGCTACTAAGCTTTATAGTAAATAGGACTCAAGTTATATAAAGAGAACATCAATTTCTTAAGTTGACCCGGTGATAAATTCTAATAATCGAATGACAATTGCTTAAATGCACGACCGTGCAGATGTGCCATGGACACGTTGTACGCCACGGCTCCAACCTCTTTTGGGTTAGACCAGATCTCGGGGTCATAGCCCGTTAAATCCGACAGCTCTCTCAAAGCTCTCTCGCCTCGAAGAAACGCATCTTGTGCATGGAGTCGGTACCTCTTAATGAACACGGCGAAGACTAATAGAGATTGCGAACTTCCATCGCGTGTACACTGCATGCAGTGACGGCACTTCCACAAATAATGCTGTCCTTCATATTAATACAAAACCGGCAGTGAGTAAAGCATGCCGTCGAAGGGGAAAACAAGAAAGACCAGGCCCTGTTAACGTGTGATCTCCCAATCTGTTCCAGGGGCAAGACTCGGCTCGCGAAGTGGTATGTGCCGTATACGGATGACGAGAAGATCAAGCTGAAAGGCGAGGTATGCGCCCATATATTTTCCCCATCGTCCCTTGGGTAGAAGTGAACTTCAAAGATTGCCCAAGCTCACTATTTCCCGTCTTTCCTTTCGCATGTAAACAGGTCCACCGTCTCGTAGCGCCGCGCGACCAAAAATACCAGTCCAACTTCGTCGAGTTCCGGAACCACAAGGTGGTATACCGGCGATACGCGGGTCTCTTCTTCTGCGCCTGTGTCGACACCAACGACAACGAGCTCGCCTACCTCGAGGCCATCCACTTCTTCGTCGAGGTCCTCGACGCCTTCTTCGGCAACGTCTGCGAGCTCGACCTCGTCTTCAACTTCTACAAGGTCTACGCCATCCTCGACGAGGTCTTCCTCGCCGGCGAGATCGAGGAGACCAGCAAGCAGGTCGTCCTCACCCGCCTCGAGCACCTCGATAAACTCGAGTAAAAAGAGTCGGATATGGTTATAGAGAGAAGAAGACAGCCACGCCGTGTAGATATTACGAGTGTGATGAGGGACTGGCTGTAGATAAGAGACGGTAAATTATGCTTTGGCGTTTTGGGCTGTGGCGTTCGGAGTTTATATGCCTTCAACTAGGTCGGCATTGGCGGAAATACCAATAAGAGTACTTGAGATGGCTTAGAATTCCATGAGCATTTGCCACTTATTGAACGAATTTGAACATCCTTCTCACGGCCGCTGAGGCCAGCAAGGTACTTGGATGCGAAAGAAGCCATCACTCTGTCCATGTTCAGAAAGCTAGAAGACACCTACAGGGCTTTCATTGGGGGATCACTTCTTCGCTTACGCGATAGACTGGGGGCACCTGCCGACTGCGTTGTAGGGGCGAACGAGTTTACTATGAATCATAATCCCGGCCAAGGAGGCCAAGCGACTGCTCAGGTGTTCAACACATCCCACCATCTACTGACAAAGCCCCCTTTCCGACTTCCTCGCCGTATTAATAGCCGAATGCAGACCCTGAGGACCATGCGATCCCTCTTCTGAGCCCGATCCATGTACATGGTCTATCTAGCTATCTGACTACCTAACCTAGTATAACATCCGTAGGCCCCGTGTGGTTTCAAGACAAATGGACTTCGAGTCGTAAGTTCCATCCATATTTGTTCTTCCACCCTTGAATTGATCAATATATCGAGGAGCTCACTTTTCGGCCTGCCGAACTGATTTCATGGTCTAGGAGGAGCCCAATCCAATGCATGTCGCCTGCTTCGTCGTTGGCCAAAGGACGAGGGGCCAACCGAGAACGCGAAAGAATGGATTCACGAAGTATGCTTTCTGCGCTCATCAGATTCAATCATCTGACTGGCCGTCTTGCGGTTGACCTGGCGATTGATAACAGGGATTTCTCGTCCCTGAAAGAGAGCCACCACTGCAGGGCTGAAAGGTGAACGCCAAACACGTCGGTCATGAGGGCTTAGGCCAGATCCGACGCTCGTTTCAGAACTGGTGCTGTCATCCGGAGATGGCGCCTTTGTAAAGGGGAGTTCAGCAGCCAGTGTATGCAGGAAGTTGTCCGTCCAGTCATGGATATCCTCGGAGGTATGGAATCGTCCCTTTCGTTCGGGAGAACGGCGACGAACACCGTGCGAACGAGGCGTTTGGGGCGAGAACGGGCCTGACGGAGACGCTGAGTCTTCGTATGTAATATCGTCGTATGCGAGCCTGCCTTCCTCGCCTCTGATTCCTTCTTTATCCCAGTCTCTATAACCTAGCCATTTTTTCTTGGCATGTGATTGGCTTTTCCGTGGTTGTTGAGCCCAGCAATCATCGTCCAATTGATCATGCGCTTTGCCTCGACTCGAATGCTGAAGACCTGGGCTACGGGACCGGGACTGGCCCCGAGCTTGCGTAGTTGATGATTCTCGGTCTCGATAACGGCGATTGCTATCTCTCGTCGGCGTTGGTGTATCCGAGACGCCAACTATGTTCATGCGCTTACGCTGCTGCGTTAGAGACGACTTGTCCGGATTCTGGGGGCACAAGTTGCAAAAGTGGTCACCCTCTCGACCACAAATATTACAACGATAATCGACCGAGGGCCGTATATCAAAGCTAGGATCAAGCTTTGTTGGGCAGGACTGAAGCCAGTGTCCTACAGAAGCTATTAGTTAGGTGGCAGTGGTACTTGCAAGGAGTAGGCCTACCGGGGCTAGAACAACGCTTGCAGATATAGTTAGGCGGCGGCGGGCGGTGGGTGTCTCGGACGGGGCCCCAGGGTCCGGATTTACGCTCAGGATCCATCGTCGTATTTGAGAGTAGTGAGCTGATGGTATCTTCGTCTGTGCTTGAACCATGTGTACCAGGAGGATGCTGCCGAGCGAGGATGGCATCTGCGGATGCTTGGCCGTCAGGTCCAGTGAGATACGCCTGGTCAGGGTTGACGGTGACCCTATCCGTATTTTCATTCTCCTGGTAACCATAGGCATTGTCCTCAAGGGCCCATACATGTTTCTCCTGCTGTCCGCCTCGGCTGTTGTGTAAAAACGGAGCAGCTAATTCCTGAGAAAACATTCCCTTCCTTGCTAGGAAGCGGCGGACCTCCTGCTGTAGGATGAGATATCTTCGAGTATACACGGGGTTTTCAGTGGCCCCCTTGTCAAACCAGCAATTGATTAGGTTGTCGATCTGCACCAGGCAACCTAACTCACTCTCCGCAGGATGATATACGAGCAGTAAGTTGAGGAAGTCTTCTAACAGATATTCGTCTTGAGAAAAGATGTCTCTTTTTATCTGCTCGTTGAACCAGGCCATTAAAATATAGACAATGTCAGATCGAGATATGTCGGCTGCAGCAAACTCGCGTATTTTGTCTCCGAGATATTCCAGCGACATATGCTCGAGACCCTCCATTTCTAGAGCGACCCAAATCTTGTCTCGCTCCATCGTGTGTAGGGGGAAGGCGCTTTCACAGCTTCGGTGTGGGGATGCCGTTTCTTAGAGGCCACATCGGGATCAAACTCGCCAGTGGCGGAGGTTGGGAAAGCCACTTCTTGCCTCTCTGGTGCAACCACTTCGTGATTGCCACACCTGAAGGATTGAGGATATCAGTACAATGCCAGATATGACAAGATATGTGGGCCAATTTTGCAGATACGGGTGCTGTTTTCAGCAGCCGGGAATATAGGCAAGTGTAATGTGTCAAGCGGTGTAGACTCACAGTGACTTGGGTACTAGAGAATATCGAGGTGTAGTAGTGCAGAAGTCGTGCCTCAATTTCGACCTGGGGTTGTTTGTCCCAAATACCTCGTTTGGAAAAAGTCTTCCTGGATCTTGGTGACAAGGAAAACAACCCAGCCCTTGGGGGATTGTTGCAGGTGATGAATCTATGCAGGAACCACATAGACCGGGCCTACATTAAACACCTTCGCAGAACGGGTGAATGTAGTAGGTGAGGGACAGACACGCAGTTGGTGAACTCTGCAAATGTGTTTCGTGCAGAAGAAGAACACTGCTTTTGAAGGTACTAGGGTACCATCTACCTACCACGTCCCCGTAGTAATTTATTCTTTCAGAGAGATATGTGCCGGTGAGGTTCCCTGCGCTTGACCATTCACCTGTTTTGTAGTAGGTACCTACTTAGTTATTCAAACGCGGAAGGAACAAATCGATGGGCAGCTGCCAAATCAAGGACCTCCTAGGGATATAGGTCATGATACCTATAAGGGTTCATAATGATTCGAGTGGTAGATGGGTGAATGAACGTCCACGGGTATATGAAGATAGTCTCGGTGCATTGTCTGGGAGAGACCATCGCCGAGGCTCAACTGAATCTACTTACCCCTGGGTTTGCTGATGGAGCCTGAGCTTTTACTACTTATTAGTATTGTTATACTTTACATCTTCTTTTTCATCAACTTGCTTGTCTTTGCCTGCCGATCTGGCCCGCTGGGTAAGTATCTCGCCTCAAAGCGAAAAGGGGTCGGCGGGGGCGAGATAGCAGGAAATCTTCCCCAAATTACTGGCTTCCCCGATCTGCTTTTGAGTGTCTCTTTCTTGTAATGCAGCAACCCGTGAGCTACGTCAGAATATCACTAGGGGATCGTATACTAAAGAAAACAAGCCTAGGTAGCGGTAGTAGCCCTAACAGGTATATTTCAAGATCAATGAGCACTCATTAGATATTAAACCCATGTCTTCAGGCTCGCTCTGCCATACTTCATGTTAACACTAGAAGCCACTAGCTCAGCCCCGGCTATTTATCGCTTCAGGGCAGCAAACCGTGCCGCCAACTCGTTAACATCGGGTATGCTTATTTTTCGTGCTTCTTCACGTGGCCTTTCTATGCCAGCGTCAACCATCTTTTGGCTGGGCTTAAGCTCCATGGAGTTCAGTGTCACTTTGGGCCGGGGGTTCTCCGTCGAAGGACTGGAGGGATTTACGTGCAAAGGGTTACTGGACCCCAGAGTCCGTGGCGGCGTGGCCCGGCTTAGGTCTTCCTGCTCCTGGGCCTCCTTGCTCTCGGGCGGTAGATCCGCCCCAGGTAGTTTGTGTGTCTGGTTGCCACCTCGTTTCTCAACATCCTCGTCGTTGCTCTGCCCATCATCTATCAGCTCAGGTGCCCGTCCAAGCTCTCTCGACGCCTTTGGCCAGTCCACCCCGTAGGCCCTCGCGATCTCCTCGAGGTACCCCTGAACTAGTTCGGGTTTGGGTGGAGTTACGGTCAACTTCTTTATGACCTTCTCGGACACTGCGCCACCGGAGTTTTCCATGGCAGCCAGTACGAACTCCTTACCAAACTTCTCGGCGAATAAAGCGCGAACTTGGTGTAGCTCCTTGATTTCCGTCTTGGGCGCTGCGTATATTATGCTCTTGACGGCTTCTTCAAGACCCGGATCGCACGTTGGACTCTCCAAAAGGCCGGCACGGGCGAGGAGGAGCTCGCAATATAACTCGAGAATCTCATGAAGTTCGCTGGTAATGTCGGATCGGATGATGTTCTCTGTTCTTATCCGAGCCGACTCGATCTTGCCCACTTCCAAGAGCTGTGCCATGGCCCGCCTCTGCGTCTTTCCCATCGCCTCATCGCGCTGTTGAACCATACGAAGCCGAGCGATAGACAACTTGAGCTGCACTTTGAGCTTTGCCTAAGCAGCGGGCATGTCTGTTAGTGCCGAAATGTTGACATCGCCGATGTCCTCTTGTAGAGGGGTGGTTGGAGGTGGGAAGGCAGGCACTCACGATTACAGTTGCCGTCGGTGGCATTCTGAAGATACTACTTATATACTATAGTATGGACGTATCCTTTGCGTATACGATGGACAGAAGGAATAGGCCTTATCTATTATCTAGTACCAAGTAGGTGGTTTTAGGCTCTCGAATAAATAGGCTGGTCATACAGTTGTAGATACACATTGACTTTGCGAAATGCGACGCGAATGCGCCGAGGAATAAGCCCCGCCATACAAGGTATGCCTACCTATGCAGGAGCTGGGGCAGGCACAGTATGTTGGCATGGCAAGTGCGAGGACAGTAATGAGGGGTCAAGTATAACATGTAATTTCTGAGCACTGCCTCTAACCACCACTTTTTCTCCCAATACAACACAGCCTTACCCACACCTTGTTATCTGCAGGTACTTAAGGAAATCGCGAGAATAATGCGAGGGAGGGTCGAGGCAGCTGTCGTCATTGTCGAAGGTACCTGCTATCCTAACCCCCGATAAGTGTAGTCCGGCAATCCACACAAGTACCTATACTAATCTAACCTTAGGTACATGCTGTACCTACCTAGTTACCCAGGTACCCCACGAACTTCGAATGGTCTACCCTATACTTAGGTTCAGTCATCTGACACTGGGCTGTGAGCGATAATCCCGTTCAATCGCTACGCATGTTTCTTTCTATCGGGCCTTGTCTCGCAATACTAGTGCACTTGAAAGGCTTTATTAGCCACATGAAGTGATATTCTCTAATCCATCGTCTCTCGTAACTTGTACCTTATTTCTTGCTAGGGTTGGCGTCTCAAACTTTCCAGACCCTCTAACCTAAGCCTAGGGAACAAAAAAAACAAAAAAAAAACTAAAACCAGCTTCTTCTTCTCCCTACCGTCTGAGGCTTCTGATCTCTTATCATATTTAGCTGGCCGAAACAGACCGCAATCGTGCAAGAAAGACGGAAAAGGTGCAATATAAAAATGTGAGAAGGAGGTTCAGCACAGCCGTACCATGCGAGCAAACAGAATATAAGCCGAACAAAATCAAAACGAAACGAAACCCAAAAAAGGGGAAGAAGAAAGGGGAAACCAATGGCATAGACTTGCCAACAATCTCAAAACCTTCCACAACACGGGAGCGCATTGTCACTATCTACACGCATTTCCTGTTTGGCCCTCTCCTATGCCCTGTGGAGTTATGATTCTGCTCTATCTCCTGACGAGTTACCCTTGACACTTGAAGTTTTAGATGGTGCGTCATATGGGGTGGTAGCGATAACAGGTCTAGGTTTTTGAATAGACCGGTCGGGTATCTCGAATTGCTTTTCTCCCGCAGATCCGGCAGGCCCCACGGATTCATGAAGCTCAGCATGCCCAACAAGCTGAGTTGGCTCAACATGCTGTTTTCCTTCGCTCTCTTCTCTTGCTTGAGCGGGAGGATGGGCGTTAGAAGGATACGAGTCTTGGCTTGGCCGTCTTGAACGGGGCACATTCTCCCATGGATCGTAGGTGCCCCCGTGAAGACTCAGGCCGCCGCCTTCGTAGCGAAAGTGATCACTAATGACACGACGCCCCCGGATCATTCGTTGTGGGCTCTTGCCATGGCTAGAACCGGCAGAATCTCCTGTTGGTTGTGGCTGTTTATCAGACTCCATGTCAGACTCCGTGTCGGACTCTGTGTCGGACTCCGTGTCGGGTTGTCCACCGTTGTCCAACATCCCGATGCAAGAAGCATTATCAACCTCTACACCCAATTGGAAGCCTCCGGTTGCGGGCCGCTTGGCGGGCGAGCCACGTCCGTCCTCCTCACTGTTCCCGCTCGTAGAATTCTTCCTTTTTCTTTCCGGGTTCTGTGCTGATTCGGTGGACGAAGAGGAGTTGGAGCTGGGCATGAAGTATTCGCACATATCGGCAAACATGGCCTTTAAAGTGCTATTGAATATCAGGAGTCAGCAGCGCCTGACCGCAGAGTTTGAGAGCATGGGAGGCGGAATACCTTGGCGTGTCTACTAATGCCAGTCCATTTGGTAATGGGGACCATGTCGTGCTAACGGCAGGGAACGCTTCAGCGACTATACCGACGAGCTCGATACCGCCGCCGAGATCGGGGACTAGGAACATGGCGGACTGGGGCGAGTTTAACGATGGATTACAACGCCTAAATATCCACGCTCCGACGTCCGTTTCGCTGATACCAGATTCGAATCGAACCAGTTTACGCGTTGGGCCGGCAGCCTCTGTGAATCTCACCTGAGTCTTGACGGTGTCTAAGACGGTGCCCGGCACTAAGCTGCCGTCGGCCTTTGACATGTAGACGAGCTCCCTCGCCTTCAACTTGCGCCCCCTCGCCTTCAATTTGCGAAATGCTTCTAGCGATGCTTCTAGCGGTGATTCTCCCGCTCCTGGTGCTTCTGGCGATGCTTCTAGTGGTGCTTCCAGAGGCGATTCTTTTGCTAATAATTCGGGTAGTACGGGTTGCATGGGAATGGCGCCGAATACTAGTCTGATAAGAGCATACTTCTGAGTCGTTGAGCAGTGCCTAAGTGTTCTAACCACGATGCACGGTGAGCTGGGCCGACTGTCCATCCATTCACTGTCCACCGTGAATGGGATTGGTTCGCTTCTGACAACGTAGAAATACTTAACACCATCGCCGGCTTGAACTATCCCTCCTGCGGTGAAAGGTTTCAGACACACGGTAACTGTGCCCCTGGTCCTGTGAAAGTGCAATAGCCGGGGCGAATCCAGGTTTCGGACAGGGTTTCCATATACCGGGATCCGGCCTTTCATGTGTTCCATGTCAACGACCGAGCGAGTGAAATAGGTCATGGTGATGGGATACGAGGATGTGCGATAAGTCTTCAGAGTATCAGCGTATCAGTGCTGCGCGATACAGGGATTTGGAATTGAGATGTATTAAGGAAGTGAGCACTACAATATGTAACAAAGATTAGAGTTGAGAGTTGAGTGCCAAGCTGCGGGACATAGTGTTATTATATATTCTAGAGCAAGAGCTGGAGTGCAGCTTACAGTTTAATGTATATCTGGAATGCTCTTCCTTGTAGAGGTAAGTGAAGCTGTCATCATCCTCCGATGCTGGGTAGGTTCGGCGATCGAAACTGCTCCAGCAGGACTTCATCTTTTCGTCTACCTGCTAATACGTGGGTAGGTACAACACCTACACACAGGTATCTTATGATCCATACCGTCATCGAGACCAGCGAAACTTAAATTGTGGGAATGTACAGTTGAGATCACCTTCCTGGAGTACCAATGTGTTTCCTTATACTACATACAGTCTATACCTTATTTACTTGGGCCTAACCATTGACGATAACGCCACCGTTGCAGTGGATTGTCTGTCCACTGATTGACGAACTATCCTTAGCCGCGAGGAAGACGACGCATGTAGCGATCTCACTAGGCTGTGACGGGCGGCCGATCGGGCTCGTGAAGGACTTCTGGGCCTCATCCGTCATTGTTGCAGGGATCAATGGCGTCCATACCGGCCCGGGCGCAATGGCGTTGACTCTGATGCCCTTGGAGACAAACTGGTTGCTTAACCCGCGGGTGAAGGAGACGATAGCGCCCTTGGTCGAGGTATAGTCCAACAGGTCAGGGCGGCCGATGTATGCGTTGATGCTCGCATTGTTGATGATGGTATCACCTGGCTTCATCTGCGGCAGAACATACTTGGCAAGGAAGAAGTAAGGGTGTATGTTGGTGTTGAATGTGTGTATCCACTGATCTCTGTTCGAGGGCGCGTTAGATACGTCCAGTGTACTACGAGTGCGGAGGAGGGCGCATTGACACTTACTCGCTCAGGTGGTGGATGTCGTTCGTCATCATTTGGTAGGCGGCGTTGTTGAAGAGGATGTTGACTCTACCCATGGCCTTGATAGCTTCGTCGACAAGCTTTCTGCAGTTGTCTTTACTGGTGAGATCGGTGGGGTGCAAGTAACATTTCCTGCCGTAAGCCTCGACTAGTCTCTTAGTCTCCTGCGCGTCCTTTTCCTCCTCGGGCAGATAGACAATGAAGGAATCGGCACCTTCCATGGCGAACAGGATAGCCGTTGCTCGGCCTATACCCGAGTCGCCGCCTGTGATGAGTGCCTTCTTGCCTTCTAGTTTGCCAGCAGCTCGGTACTTCTGATAGCCCCCTTCGTCGGTGGGCAAGGTATCATACTGAGCCTGCAGCGGCATCTTATGCTCTTTCCCAGGGAACTCCTGGTGAGTCACAGGAATAGAGTGACCTTGTAGGAGACACATCAGCAAGCGAGCGGAAGAAGAAGGGTAACAAGAAGAAAACGTACCAGCCTTGAACTGAGAGTCTGACATGACGGCTGATTTTGGGAATGCAAAATGTCGTGTCCAAGGTAGGTAGGCAGTAGGTAGGGCAGGTTATAGGATTGAATAATACGTAACACCAGCTTTGGATTCGGTACAGATGAAGAAAGTGGCTTGGAGTTACTAGGGAATTTTCAAACTTCTTCTTTATTATACCTTTCTCGTTTGCGTGAAGCTGTGTTTCCTATAAGCTAGCAGCAGTAGTACAACATGACGGTTGATGACATCATAATTTCTAGTAATAGCTCGTTATGACGGTTAGCCATCCTATAGAAGCAATCCGCACTTTAAGTGCCTGAGGCACTTCCCTAACACGCTGCAACTACGACAATATGATGGGACAACAGGAATAGATCCTCCGCATTGTGTACGTAATGTACTTAGCTAGCCTAGGTAGGTGGATAGGATGTCGGTAACTTGCAATTAGGAGTCCCGTGAAAACCGGAACGCTACAGCAGACCCAAGGTACCTAACAATAATACCTTTGCTACCCAGCCTACTACAAGACCCCTGTAGTATAAACTGTAGAGATGCTCAACCAATTAGATTTACTGCGTATCTTGAGGTACTCGTTTGATCACTTTGGTTAGCAATCTGAACGCGGAGGACCGAGGTTGCGACTGAAGCTTCTCTTGAATGTCCTTATGTAATAGAGTCGTTGTATGCTGCGCTCCCAAATAAATCTCGGCCTGTGCGACTCAGGGTGGATCGGTGATAGTTGGGATCATATTATTGGCGACAGGAGCCGTAAGAGAAGTAGAAAGAACATGACCAAGGTGGGGGTAGTGACAAGTACTCATAATCGAACCGGACTGTGTTACTAGTTGCAAATTAGGTATTTAAATGAGAAGCCGGTTTCTATTTATGTCGCAAAAAATAAGTACGGTACCCACCGTCCATGGTCCAGTTTGTCGTCTCCACGGCTTGAAATCTGGAGCAAGTTGTTACTTAACCTTCTCCCCCTCTATACAGCTCCCGCACATACAGCGACCCGAGTTCTGCCCCGGTATTCAAACCAATATGGCGACGGCACGTTTCCGGCTCATCTTCCACGTACCGACCTCTGCCGCCGCTGCGTGTAAGGCCGCCATCTTTGCTGCGGGCGCGGGCCGACAGGGCAATTACAGCGAGTGCTGCTTCACCACCGTCGGCACGGGCCAGTTCCGCCCCGCCGACGGCGCGAACCCTACGATCGGCAAGGTCGGCGCCCTGGAGGAGGTCGAAGAGCTCCGTGTGGAGACGTTATGCGTAGGAGAAGAGACCACCAGGAAAGCCGTCGCTGCTCTCAAGAGGTAATTTGCACACGGTCATGTTCCCGAGACAGAGGGAGAGAGAGAGGAACCGCTAATATGGCTTTCTAAAGCGCTCATCCGTACGAGGAGCCATCCTACAGTGTTTTTCGGTTGGAGGATTTTTGAAGGAGCGGACGAACGGTCTCTTTTGAAGGCAGCATAGCATCGATGGATGACCCGGGGAAAGGGGCTGATCCAGGGGCCAGGCCACGCTTCGAGTGGTGAAGGAAGTGTCTGCTGCGTAGCCTAGTCGTAGCTTGCCTCGTTAAGTGCTTGCCTACCTACTAGTCTATCTAAGAGGTAGGAATGTTTGGGGTGACAAGATACCTGGGCAGATACTTGGAACAAGACCAGATCCAGTCGGATCGGCCCACCTTGTCGGAACGTACCGCAATTTGTTTCGCCCCGTGTTTCAGACAACAGGGTTGACAGTTGACGAACATAGAGTAAACTGCCGTCAGCACCTAACCTTAGACGGTTTCTTAATATAGATAAAGAACTCTCAATAAACCGTTTATCTGCCTAGGTTACTACTTGCCTTATTTGATTTCACTATGCAGCCCACGGCGATCTAGACTCGCGATTTGACCCTACCAAGTCGTTGCTTCCCAGTCTACGGCAGCCGATATGCATTATTAGAGATATAATGTAGCTTGGGGTCCAAAAGCTCGCGCTAAGCTTGTTTTCAGCAAGTTTGTTTTCAGCGCTCTCTTCGTCGTCTTGCTTCGTGCTGCGAAACATCTATACGGACTACACTCATCGGCTATCATGGCGAGTCAATATCTGCGAGTCATCCTCAGCTGACGATAAGACCGATGTAACACTGATAGTATTTTTGGGGTGTGTGGCCCCTCTTTGGCGATACCCTCGACAGCCCGCAAACTTGATTAAACGCAGCGAGCTGACCATCACAGACGCCCATGGGATTTTCAATGTTACCCAGCCTTACCCCAAGTCGCTTTCCCCCCTCCAGTCCTCCCAGCTTGCATGCGAATCGCTGATGTGGCACAGGTATGGCTCAGGCGTAGTGCAGAGATTTGGCGTGGGCTGATGGTAGACTTCAGCGTACATTAAGGGTGAGGCGTCAGTCGGGTTGAATCTAAAAGCTATCTCGGATACGCAAGCGAAGCAGCGCTGAGATGTAGATTATTGATAATTGCGTGAAGTCTTGGGCGGGCGCATACCACTTCTTGATCCTACCGAAAACCGTTGGCTTGGACATCGCCTGTGAGTGGCTCCAATGGAGATCGTGGCGTCGGTCTCGGTGCCGGCCATGATGGCCCTATCGCCTGCAGTGACAGACGGATGCATGTGGCCCCCGTCTGGACCATGTTTCCGACAATCTCCTGCACGGAGAGGGGTTGTCATCAATCTGAGTCGCTACCATACCATCTTGAAACGGCCCCGAAGGGAAAGGCACCTTCATCGTGACCCATGACACAATCTCCTGTTTTGTATACAATCTACGATGCGTTGAAGGTGCGCCCATGTGCTACCTCCGATACGGCACAGGAAAGGCAACCTGCCTTGTTGCCATGCGGCACCTCATGCGCGGTACTCGTGCAAAATATCGAGTTACTTATATCGGACGGCCATCCTTTTGGTTCAGCTGTTGGCGTCCCACCTCTCACCTCGGATCTTATCTCACCAAGATCATATATATCACCCATGTTCTACGCCCGGTGAGATTGCAGACTGTTCCGCTATGCTACTAAGTCGAGCGAGGAATCGGTATCACCTGTTGCCCTCATGGGATAATCCAGCTAGCGAAACTCAACTCAATATTGCCTGACAGGTACTGGCAGTTGCAACAAATCGTCGAGACCTGGAGTCCAGTCACCACCACCGTGTTCTGCGTGGACTATAGACATCCTCGCCTTATTGTTGGTCATTTTACGGACAGATAAATTGATCGACGTCGTCATGGCGAGTGGCAGAAACTTAGGGTTCGATGTGAACGCGTCGGGGACAGCTCTGTTCATCATACAGGCTGTTTTCCTCGCCCTCGCCTGGATCACGTCGTTTATGCGAGCGTTTGTGAAACTTGTGCTGCTTAAGAAAGTATCGATAGATGACTATCTCATGCTGGTTGCGTTGGTGAGACACAGAAACGAAAGCTCTAAGTCTTGTGGAAGCTAACATGCCCAATGGATAGCTCGGCTACACGGTCACGGGATACTTTGTTTTTAGCGCTATTATCGACGGCGGGCTAGGGAAGCCCCCAGCATCAGAGGACTTCGAGATTACCCTTAGAAACTTGTATGGCAACATGGTAGTGTCGGGTCCAGTGTCAGGGTTGGTCAGGGTTTCCATTGCCTTATTCCTGCTGAGAATTGCTGTAAAGAGATGGCATAGAATTGTTTTGCACGCCATAATGGGCACTACCATATCCATCACAGTCGTGTATTTCTTTGTAATTCTGCTTCAATGCTCTCCTCCATCAAACTTTTGGCAGAGAGGGCCAGCATCCTGCGATCACGCCCAAACTGTCGGCACAGCCACTCTGGTCTGGGGCTCTTTATCTGCTGCTATGGACTGGATGCTGGGCGTTCTTCCTATCGCTGGTGAGCACTTTCTTCTTTCTTTTTTTCCCTGCCTCAAACTTGTCTTCAAGGAAGCGGATAGGTGCTGTTGTTACTGTCTGCTTATCCCGAAGGTTGTGCAAGCCTCGGTATTCCTTTCCCTTTTTATTTGTTTGGAATTACTCGATTAACTCATCGTTTAAAAGTTTTATGGCATGTGCGGATCAATCGACAATCGAAAGTCGGTATTGTCGCTCTGCTGAGCTTCGGCATTATGTAAGTTTTCCGCCATCACGTCTGGGTAAATACCTGGCTGGGTAGCATGGCTCGCTAATACAGGTAGTGCCGGTATTGCCCTCGTTATTCGCTTGGTCTACATTGGTAATACACAGCAAACACAGTAAGGCGTCTAGAATCTTATTCTATTGTTGTCAAATGCTCAAAGCGTCCCTAAGCAGAGACACCCCAATCGCGGTTTCTGCCATAATCGAGCTCGCGCTGGGGATCATAGCGGGGTGTATCGCCACCCTGCCGCCACTCTTCAAGCGGATCGGGCTTCAGCTTTCTTCAAATCCCAAGCGCCGGGCTGTAGGCAGTATAGCGGACACGATCCCATGGCAGAGATCATTTACAGAGCCGGAATCACGGCAACAGCAGACCGAGGATATCGTCATGACGCCACCACGGCGGCCGGAGGGCGCACAGAATGATCGGTTGTACAGTGGAGATGGTGTAGGGGAACGCCGCCCCCGAACTCAGAGGGCCCTGCCGCGACGAGCGCTGTCGTCGTCGAACTGGGATATTGACGTCGAGATCGGAGCAGCAGAGGATGGCGAATCAGGACCACGGCCTTCAGGAAGAGAAATCCAGGTCCGCACGCACATCCATGTCACGTCGCAGCCATCTGGCGAAGCCGACGTCAACGTTGTCGACTTTGCGCGCAAACCTCTGCCTCTGCCTCCACCACCGCTGAGGTCGAAGCCGCGGGATCGATCAATAACGAGACTTCGGCCCCTTAGTCCTACTTTGTTTTTATAATAATAATGTCGTCATTAGCGTTTCGTGACCTCGGGTGTTTCAACCAGTATAAATAGCATAAATGGGGCCTAGGGAATGGCGGTAATGTCCGGTCTTCTTTCGTTACCTAATCCCCTTAGACAACAAAAGAATGTTGGCCCTAAATGAGATCTCGCGTGGGCAGCCATCTGTATGGAGAGCCTCATATATAATGACCTAAACTACACTAGACAACGGCTGGAAGCAATACAAATTACCAACCTTGGTGAAGAAGGGTAACCAGTAGCCCTGAGATGTATGGAGATCCTTATCTGTGACCTACCTTAGATACCTAACCTTAGGTAAGATAGAGACTAGACCAACTTTGGAGAATCTTATCCCCGGTAAAATCCGGGGCGGCTAGGCAACTGACCTTAGCACCTGCTTAGGTAGGTAGGTGTTGTCCTAGCAGGCTAGCTGCTGCAAGCACCTGCTGGGTAATCAGCTTTTAGCAACTAGGTTAAAGTAAAGTACCTACCTTAGGTAGGTACAGCATCTTCGCATGTCTTTAACTGGTAAGTAGGACCTACTTTACCTACACGTACAAACCTCATAATCAAGTATTCATCTAAGGCAAACCAATCCAATAACACTCCCAGCAGACTGGCCCGCCGGAACTAACAACGCGACAGCCTCGTTGCACTTTAACTGCTGCCAGAAAGGAGCTAAAATTGTGACGCGCAGCACCCGCTGCCACCAATTCGACATCATGAAGCCCGTCGTCGGGGCGATGCAAGCATGGTCTTGGTATGTCTGTCCTACGATATCTCCCTCGTCTTACCCTCTGACCATCTGTTTTCATTGTACTTTGGACGAGTGCAGCCAATTTGACATCCTCACGGGCGATGAAACATAGATGGTACAGAGTCATGCACTAATGATTTTACCGCCAGCGTCGTCATTTCTTTCTTCGCCATCATCATTCTCTCCGTCATCGGTAGCCTCTACCGTAGTAAGCATCACGAGTTCGCCGGCGGCGTCGACGATCCAGACAATACGGGCGAAGTCTCGACTACGATATTCACAGCTGTGCTTGTATACGCCGTACGTTCCCATGCCTTCACAATACTGGAGCAATTGCCCTACCACGTCCAGGGCAGGGCATTTGCGGCAGGCTATGATATACATAATCGCGAGTTGGACAGTGGCTAACCTCTGCTGGTGTTTCTTTGCAGGCTTTCCTTGTGTGCTGTGGTTTCCAGGGTATGCTACATATGCGGGAGAATCGGAGGGGTGCTATCGCGCTGCGATAAGCGAGTGTACGATTCGGCTCGAGATGATCAGTAGATGAGTTGGCATTGTGGTTACCGGATGTCGAAACCAGGCATTGTGGCACATGATAGTGGCCAGTAACATAGCGCATGGCGGTGGAGGGGACCTTGCCGGTAAACGTGGCGGCTGAATTCGAAGATAAGAAGACGGCTATACCGCTTTGCCTCCCGGGCATCTTCGACGTCGATTACAAGGGCCATCCTCCAGGTGATTGGGTACGGGATTCTGGGCTTATATGGATTAATGTGCAGTTCAGAGTCTCATGCTTGGTAGTATCTGGGAATTCGATATGAATTTCAAGATTTGTGAGTCGCGAGAGGCGCAAAACACATCATTGCGCGATATTCTGGGAAGAAATGTACTTTCGTTAGGGAAAGGTGCAGAACATTACAACAAGCACGTCTTATATACCATATAGCCTACTTCTTCTGTAGAGATCCAAGATCGATATTTAGCGGCACGTATACCTACCCATGCCTAGAATTATGGGGCATCTATATGTCCCTTGGAGGCGGTCTTAGCCGTGGATTTAGCAGATTACCACCTCCAGGCAGTTTCTCTCGAGAGACTAAAATCGGGGCATGTCTTGTGTGGAATATCAATTGAAGCCTGTTGTTTTTACTTTTCCACCTTCACAAAAGGTTGCTTTCCAATTTATCCCCTATGCTGGAAATCACGGTGTACTCTCTGTGATTGGTAGAGACGAGATGCCCCTGTTTTCTATCATGTAGTCCAAAGTTAGAAAGATGGCTTACGTACCTAATATGTGATGCACGAGCAACGGTGACTCGTCAGGAACCCGAAAGTTCACCTCGCCTGAAACCAGAACAACAGAACAGCAGAACAGCAAGGAAGAGATCCATTCATTCCCATGAACCACGAGGGGCTGTATTACCTAGGTCATCACCCGTAGGTAGATAGACCATCCTATTTGTATTCTCCAAACAAGCCTAATTTACCTGCACTGGGAGAAATTAGAGTGACCCGGGTTTGTAGCACAGAGCCCACGCAGCATACGTACGAATGCTCTACAATTGGGTGTTGCACGAGGACTTTGCTCTATTATATGCGTAGGAATCTTCTGCTTCTTCGTCCCAGCTTTGGGGATGCTTAATTGATACAGGGTTCAAGCTTCTTTGGAGAATTAACGGCCGTCGTACAAGGAGCCGCAGTGACGTCTGACGTCTTCCGAGATAATTGGCCCCTCGTTTGCCTGCTCCTATTTAGTCTGTCCCCCTCCGCACCTCCCCCCCTTTGTCGGATTTCGTGAAGAAGGAGTCTGTCTTACATGTCTCCGTTTGTCCCATCCATGCCGGCTTCGTGACAGCCTATCCAGATCATAGATTTGTGTGTAAGGCAAGTATTCTACACAGGCTGCTCCACGGCTGAACGCCTTTGTGGTCACCTCAATCTAATTTGATTGATTTTTGATTGGGTTGGTACCGGGTTACATCAACACCTCTCTCACTCCTTGCCATGATGCAATATGCTGCCGGCTACTCCTAAAAGGACTCGCACCTGACCAAGAAACGATGCTATGTCCATTTGCGGTTGGTATGCCAGGTCTGCCATGGTTCTCAACAGGTAGGGTGTTATACCTGTTGTAGGTCATATCAGAACTGTGTGTGCCCTTGGTAACGCTAGATGGCTATTATGTCGCTATCACAGCCGTACTCACCCCTCATGTGTGCCACTACACAGACAGGTGCTGGTAGGGACATAGATACAGGCGTTGTTGTTTGCTCCCTTTTACCATGTTCCATTTATAGACCAATGAATGTGTGAACCATACCAGAGTTATAACAGCCAGTCTTGCTTCGTTCCATCGAGTGTTTCTATTTCCTTCGATCGCTCTTTTCCTCTTTGTCACAAATCCAACTACGTACCCAGCAGTAAAACCCTTGGTTGGCCGGTGGTACTTGCCCTTGCGTCTACTTATAACTCGGCCCCTGGACTTGCATTCCATACCTACCGGGCTCCGTAATTTGTACATATAGCTTGCCGCTGCTCATAGCAACCACCAGTTTGCTGTACACCTGCTTTTACTTTTTCCTCTTTTTTTTTTTCGCTTGCCTATTGACTGCCTATTGATTCCTTTGCTTGCCCGTCAGGAAAGGCCATCAGTCTCATACAACCAAAACCCCCTACCGCAACCCCTCCCTCACAGCAAACCACACAGTTTCGTTCTAAATAGACCGTTCAATATGCGCTTGTCACACCTCCTTTCCCTCTGTGCTGCCGGCACGGTCTACGCGCAGAACGATACGACCGGGGTAGGTATCTTTGCAGATTCATAGTGTAGCCAGCTGCCATTTGCTGACTCGGCCTCATAGCAACTCGGAGATGCGGTCGTGGTGACCGGCAATCCCATCGGAAAACATGCCATCGCCGTGCTCCCAAAGAAGCCGTTCTTCAGGGCCGGATCCCTGGATGGAAACGTTAAGGGGTCTATCAAGGTCACCTCCGGAGTCAGAGGGGTCGGTGTCGACTACACCGTCTCCCTTTCCAACCTGCCCGCAGAGGGCGGTCCCTTTAGTACGTACCTGGCTATCCCCTCTACCGCTGGAGTGTACATGGTCGTTGACATACACGCATAGCCTACCATATTCACGTCAACCCGGTCGATGGCGAGGGCAACTGCACCAACACTCTAGCCCACCTCGACCCCTTCATCCGCGGCGAGGATCCGCCTTGCAATTCCAAAAGGCCAGAGAAATGTCAAGTTGGAGACATCAGCGGCAAGTACGGCAAAATCACATCGGACCCCTTCACGGCCAAGTTTCATGACAACTTCACCTCGATGAAAGAAGGCCCCGGCTCCTACTTCCTCAACCGCAGCATTGTCGTTCATTTCGCCAACAAGACCCGCATCACGTGCGCCAACTTTGCGGTTCTGGACTGCCTGGCTAACGCCACCACTGCTGGCGATGGCTCATGCCTACAGACCCCAAGCCCAGTCACAACCCTGACTACTACCCCAACCACCGCCCCCGTCCAGGCCGGTGCTGGTATGCTTACTGTCCTCAGGGGCTTGACTGTCCTTCCTGTCGTAGCCATGCTCTTCGGCCTCTAAGAGACGCACTACTGAGGATAGAATTCCTTGGGCTGAACGTAATTGGGGGACGGGTATGACCGAACACGAATTTTGCACCCTAATCATTATAGACGCGTCATGATTGCACTACAGGGTGGGGGAAGGGCAGGGAGGAAACCGGATAGGGGTCGAAGTAAGTGAATGATAGAGTTGGTGGAGCCTAACCTGCGTTCACAAAAGCTGTACTTTTGACGGAGCCTTCATCGTGGGCAAACAGAAGGTTGCATCGTGTAATACTTCGAATGTGAAAGAGCGTCACCCGACGTTTTCCTAGACTTGCTTTTTGCTCGTACGAATGGAGAGGACTTGACCAATGCGTACCCTGCCCTGCCCTGCCCTACCCTGCCTTACCTAGGTGTACCGGGAGTTCAGATTGATGTCGCATGGTAGAAGGTACTACCTACGGTAATTATTCAACGATAAAGAAGCGATCGTTGCATCCGGCCTGTGATAGCACGTAAGGTAACTTGGGGCAGCCACACACGCAATTATAGTAGTCCGGCTTGTTCAAGCACGATAAATAAAGCACCCTCTTGCGACGGTTAGCAGGACGGTAGTCAGGCCAGTATGTATGTACCAAGTCCCGGGATGTCCCCCCTCTCCCCTGGGTACCACTTGGAATTTAGGTTCCTCCCGTCCCGCTGCGCTGTCAGGTCACCGGCAGTGCGGAACAGGGTTTTTCCACCGCTAAAAGGGATCTTCAGGGAGGATCAGGGTTCCATTCCACCTGATCAAGGCCCCGATAAAGGAGGTTCGACGGGGCATTAAGACAAGGCAACCCAACTACCGCATCTTGCCGGGACCTCGACCACAACTGAACATTACATGGGTACATAAAACACTTACATACCTAAAACATCCACATACTTATTACATACATCAATACGTACGTGGGTGTATTGTCATATACATAGTATGATGTTTATCATTATTAGGCGTCTCTGGATAGGATACCGACATACTGCTGTTGACACTTGTTGTATAAAGTCCGGTTGGTAGCACTAAACTGCCGGTTGCTCTCCGTTCCTTTCTGAGATAACGCGCCTCCGATGATCTCACCAGAGTAATTCTTTTGCGTTATTGGCAATACATTATTCTGTTCTCCAAGAGCCAAGACCGGCATTGGTCATTTACTGGTAGCACATACCGTTTTGCCATGCAGCAAGGGTCAAGTGAAGTGTATGTGCATAGCATAGCATGGCGTGGCATGGCATGGCGCATGGCACATCACATTAGTCGAGGCTTAGTTCGGTGATAGCTTTTACAGAGTTTTAATTTTTTAATTTTTTTTTAAATGTTTTTTTTTTCTTCTTCTTCTTGTTGCCGAAGATTTCATTTCCCACTGTCCATACTCTCTCAGGCCTCTGTCATTCCTGTTCCGCGTCGCATCTACCGTTGCAGGACCTGAAGTGTGGTCGGCGAGATGCTCCACCGTTGGGTCTGGCTGGGCCGGGCCGTGGGGTGGGGTGGAGTGGAAAAGATCTAGGATAGGTAGGAAAGATATTTGCATGTATGTACATAGCATAGGTGTAGGTAGGTAAGGAGAGGACGGGTCCTGCACGAACACTACCTATTAGCAAAGCACATGATGGGCTCTGTGACGGGCTCTGTGACGGGCTCAGCATGTGCACATCTACACCCTAAGCTCGTCCAACCATAGTCGCGGCTCTGGAATTGGCGAATCGACGATGGAGCGATGCCGACGGCCTGGCCCTGTCGAGCGTCCACTTTTCCGAACTGCCAGATGATGAACCAGAGCAGCCTCACGACGGTTGATGATCAAGATAAGAAATACAGTTCAGCGATCTCACTATGCTTATCGTGACGATCGTTGCTTTTGCTCAGTACTATCGAAATCATTCTTGCGACATTTTCACCATTTCCGTCGACTCCACGGACAGAACCACGGTTGGACGCGTCCGGAACGGGCATGGTCTGTCACTCAAACACGTTTTATCGATTGGCATCACCTCATTCTGTCGGGCGGCCGGTGTGGGAATAACTACAGATCCCACCATGACTGGCAAAGAAAAAAAAAATGAATCTGGATACCATGTTGTAGGTGCCTCGATTCTCGCCCGACCAATTCGGCTGACTAGCGTCAAGATGCAAAAGCTAAGGTTGCGGTCTTAATCGGTGCTGGTCTGTGCTGACCAGCTCGTCCAACGACTTTTTGTGATAGCGGCTACCCACTATCTGATGTCTACCCGTCGAGCCTATACTCATTTCTATAGTCGTACCTCTAGCATAGATACCTGCCTCCCACTTATAGCTGTCCTACCTAATCCTATCGAATTCTGCGTTGCAGTTACCTTACTAGGCTACCTTACTAGGCTACCTTATTAGGAGGTACCTTATTAGGCTACCTTACCAGGCTACCTTACCAGGCTAGGTATGCTGTATATCGATGGTCCATGTCGACGGTCCATGGCGATGTAACCCTCCCGCATAACAAAATGCGAGACCTAACTTCCGAGATCCTCTCATGTCGCCGCATGCATCTTGACTCACCTGAATCAACATGGGACGAGCTTTGTACTGCGCCGTCGACTTGAAGCGGATTAGTCCACGTCAGTCCAGGGCACTCTTGCGATGCGGGGACCTGCATTTCATTTCTCACTGCTCGCTCAGTCCGCGAATCGCAAGCAATACGGCGAGCCTACCTATCGTACCTGGAGAGGATAAACGACTGAGGGACCGCAGGGCTCAGCTAGGAGGTCCTGTTCTACCTGCCTATGTAAACTCTACCAGTCCAGCCCGTGTATCCCATTGGCTGCGGAGGTAAAGTGACAGGCAGGCCCCGTTATTACCAGGGGCCCTGCAAATATACCACCTACCTAATGGATCCTGTTCTCTTACTTACCTACCTACGTACAGCTGCCAGACGGCCCCGGCTTGGTCAAGGGCCACCCCAGGGATCCCTGCGCTCCAATGATTCACCGTACTGCTGTAACGCACATGCTCAGGGGGCCTCCCATCTGCGATTTCCTGCGGCCTTGTCGAGATGCTAGCAATGGATGTGCCGCTGCATGGTGGAGATCCGGGGTTAGAGCAGCAATAGAACGCCTCCTATACAGGTTACCGTCGCCTTGGGATATTGCTTTCTACTGCTGACATCCACCGGCCGTCACTCAAGAGTCGTGCCCGCGGTGCAAAAGCTTTGCCTGCTTCGCTCGCCACTCCGGAACGGCGCAGCCGCGCTCTCCCTGTCAAGCTGCGCTCTGCTTAGCTTATACCCGCTTTGCCATGCCACAGAGAAGTCAGCCGAAGACCACTCACATACCTATCCCGCATCTGCCATGTCTTTCCCCCCCAAACCCGATGTGGCGGTTGGTTCGTGCTTTGCCCTGCCTAGTACTCAAAAGGTCTAGCTAGTCTTGGGGCCTATTGCCGCAGCATACAAATCACGAGGAGCCCACCGGGCGTCAGATCTCCAAACTTACTGGCATGACGGCATGGCCATTCAGCCCGATAGAGAATCACTTCCCTGTGATCATTCCTTAAAACGGAAATGCCCTCTCGATCAGGCTTGGTGCCATATGCTGCCGACGCCAATGTTGTATTTGCGTTCAGGGTATGCAGAAAAAATGTGCAACCAACCTTTAGACGAACCGCTCGAGGACATGACCAGGCCCGTGACGCACAGGAACCAATCGTGGGCCGAAGAGGCTAGCAGGCCCCTATCGTCATAACCAGTCCATATGGAGTTACATCACGTACTTGGGACTTTGGAGGCTCTCAGATACAGTCTACCTATCTAAGCTAAATCACATCGGCCTATCGACCTTGCTAGCTCTTTTTGTAAGCACGCGTATCGGTTCATGCGTTAAGCCGGTGCACAAGCGTTCGACAGTTTCCCCCCTCCAAGCCGGCTAGCCAGAGAGGATCTTACAACCGGGGTCGGTGGCTGCCCAATGACGCCCCTTGGTTTAGACAAACTGTCTTGCTTTTTAGGCTAGGATTACCGGCGGCGCCAACTGCGAGTTGCACATGTTCATGGCTCAACGGTCCCTAGGTCCGCATCTAGTACGTCAAGTAATTATCTTAAGCTGAGAGGCTTTCGTGGCAAGAAACCTTTGGTGTCGTCGCAAAAGAAAAGACGACGAGGAACTAGATTCTGGCGATACATCTTATGGGGCCTGTGGACGTCGGGCCAGGATCGTACGTTTAGCGAGAGCAAATCACACTTTAATCTATCTAAGCCTTCCTCGCCGTGACCAACAGCGTGAAATGAGGAGGAGAGACAAAGCTCAGGTCAACTCTCCCGACCGGTAACGGCTACACCACTCGGAAGGGGCCCGGCTGACAAGATGATGGCCATTGGGGGCAAAGTTACCCGCCTAGGCGATATCCAATAGCTTTGTGAAGCTGGGGCACTCTACTCATGGGAGGGTGGGATGACGATTGCTCCGCCTTGTACGCGGCCCTGTAAGCTTCTCACCCAGGAGGCAATACCGGCAAGGAACGGGTCTAGTGTAGTGTGTAGAGACTGTGCGGATGTTGGGTACGATCACCTTCCAGGTGTCATCATGTCACTCGAACCATACTTTCCGCATCCCCCCTAGGCAATGAGAAGCTGACATGAGATATTTGATAGCTTTGTCAGGATTTTCGTTGCCCACCCACTGTAGCGTCGACCGGTTGCCAGATCCAACCGAGCCAACTTAGTAGCGGGAGTTCTCGACCTGCATGGCGGACCCGCCCTCTGAGATGACATCCGATGGTTCTTGGGTGGCCCAGAACCGGAGGATACCTAGGTGAGATCTGAAAATACCTACCTGTTGTCTGTGTTCTGGATTTTATCACCGGGATCCTAGTCACTGTGTGTGTGTCGAATCGAATAAATAGCCCCGGACGGACCACCGCCCTCTGATGTTCCTATCTCATCGTCTATATCTCCATCCTTCACTACAAGGCTGACCTCTATAAGACTGACTATCTCCACCCCAGACGAGCCAGCATATATCAACGTATATCTCGGTCGTGACGGAAGACAAAGAGAGTGTGCCCGACTGTTGTGCGCTTCCCTGTTTTTCATTATTCTGACTTCACATTCCTTCTTCGCCTTGCCATAGTCGCAGGAAAGTGTGCTGGGCCGCATACTTCTACTGTTCCTACTATCAATTAGAGATCAACTCGATAATTACTCTGTACGACGCCAACAAGTACGCCCCACTAACACACCACAAAAATGACTGCCACGTCAACGACGGGCTACAACTCGAGCGTGGAAGCTCTACGACAGGTTCGTGTTTTTTCACCCTTCTGCTCCTCCTTTATCCTTCTGCAGCCACCCATCAAGCATGTGCTAACCACTGAGCGCTTCAGAAGGAATACCCACACATGAGCGATGGTAAGCATTCTGCCTATCGAAATTCTCTGTAATCTATTTTCTAACACGACACTAGGCGTCTATCTCGATCATGGAGGGGCCACGGTTTATGCAAAATCTACCGTGGATGCCTTTGCGTCGAAGATGGTCACCGGGCTATATGGAAATCCGCACTCAGAAAACTCTCCGGCCAAACTTTCCGGCGATGTAGTCGACCAAGTCCGCGAGAAGACGCTCAATTTCCTCGGTGCGAATCCGGAAGAGTTTGACCTCATATTCGTGTCCAATGCTACCGCCGCAATAAAACTTGTCGCCGATTGTTTTCGGGACCTTGCCGAAAAGAGTAGAGACAGAACCTTTTGGTACGGCTACCACAAGGATGCTCACACGAGCATCGTCGGCGTAAGAGAGCTGACGTACGGACAATTCCACTGTTTCGAAAGCGACAAAGAAGTTGATGAGTGGCTTCAGTTCCCGGAGAATGCCTCGATCAACCGCGCCAATCCCAACGGGCTCGGCTTATTTGCCTATCCCGGGCAGTCCAACATGACTGGGAGAAGGTTACCGTTATCGTGGTCATGGCGTGCACGCTACTCAGACGTCCTACAAAACACATATACCCTACTAGATGCTGCTGCGCTTGCCATGACGTTCCCGATGGAGAATGTCTTCCAGGACCCCGACCGCGCGCCCGACTTCACCTGCTTCTCCTTGTACAAGATTTTCGGCTTTCCCGACGTGGGAGCCCTCGTGGTTCGAAAGGAGTCGGGGCATATCCTTACCCTACGCAAATACTTTGGCGGCGGCACGGTTTCCATGGTGTCCACTTTCGGCGATGCGCCCTGGCACCGGTCCAAAGGCCTTCAAGCACCAAGGTACAAGCTCCATGAGGGCCTCGAAGATGGCACCCTGCCGTTCCACAGTATACTGGCCCTTGGCGAAGCCATAGATGTGCACCTGCGGCTATACGGTTCTATGAAAAGCATCTCTGCACACACGTCTTACCTGACCGAGCGGCTCCATTGCGGCATGGCCGGGCTCTTCCATGCGAATGGGCGCCCTGCATGTCGTATCTATTCCGAGAATAGAGACTTCAAAAACCCAAACAAGCAAGGCTCGGCGATCGCCTTCAACATGCTTCTCCCCAGTGGCGAGCACATCCCGTACCAGAACCTAGAGCGCATAGCCAATGACTCTGGCTTCTATATCCGATCGGGTGGTACGTATGACCCTACTAGCGCGTGGTGGTCTCTACACAAGCAGCTCACATCAGCATAGGTGTTTGCAACCCCGGCGGCATTTTCTCTCTGCTGGGATACGAACCATGGATGACCGAGCGGGCCCTCTCCGCTGGCCACCACTGCGGCTCGGACGGAATTTCCGTCCTGCACGGGCGTCCTACAGGGTATGTCGTTTCGGCCCCTTACCCTACTTATCCTCCCACACGCTCTGGTGCCATTCTGACCCATCCCTCGTTATTCACAGTATTGTCCGTGTAAGTCTGGGAGCTATGTCGACAAGAGAGGATGTAGACTCGTTCCTCGACTTCCTACGTTCTACATTTATCGAGAACAACGCATTATCTGCGGCTTCGACCCTGCGTTCGATCCCATCCGACGCCACGCTGAAGCGAGACACCTCCTCTCTGGAGCCGCCTGACGACCCCGCGCTTGAGTTCCCCAAATTCGAGCGAGAGAAACCCCGCCGCCGACACATACCCCTCCTATCCCATCTGAGGAGACCACCCAAGGCGCCGGCCAAGCCGCACTCTTTTCTCACGAAAAACTTGGGGAGTGTACTACCGACCATCAGGTAGATGATACCATCATTGTAAAATAGTGTTATTTTCTATAATTACATTAGTTATACTATATTATACTATATTGAACTAGTAATCACATGTTTTACTGCGACCATACTTGTTTTGGTAGTATCGACTGCCTTTTTTTTTTTTTCCTCGTGGGGTTTGGTCGTGTCATCTCACCTAAGAATTTGGCGTCTTTCCTTCTCTCCCTTTCTCTGCGTAAGCCAGATAGGTACTTATTAACTTAGCTCTCACGTCAGGTCCGTCATGCCTTTCCCGGGGTCTTTCAGGTACCTGGGTGCTACTGTAATTCATGACACCTATATATATATATAACTATATATATATACTTTAACTAGCTATTCGGGCCCAGGTATGATGACGATTACGTGAGTAGTAGGCACTCCAGGAGAGGTGGGCAGACAGAAAAGAATCACCTAACCTAGGTTCTTAGCCACGACGGTGGTAACGCTTATGCACGCACAAACCTTTATTTTTTCTCGTTGAAGAGTAGTATCAGTCCCAGTATCGAGCCTCCGCCGTTTCCGCCGTTGTCTGGTTGTCTGCCTGAGTAGGTATCTCCAGGCACCGAACCTAAGGTAGTCTAGTGGTGGGTGGTAAGACAAACTTGGATCAAGTTTGATATATGCTTAAAATAATCCTTGGCATCAGGACTGCTCCGCCTTCCTTCTTGTTCTTTTACTACTTCTACTTTTACTTTCTCCCTCCTTTCGGTTGTCCACTCCGTAGTCCAGCGCCATAATAGTTCCCTCGCCCGTTGCTTCCGAAATAGTAAGTATATGAGCGAGTGAACAAGTTACCGAACCCTGTTAACCCATATAGATTAACTCTGCCTAGTAACACGAAGGCTTATTACCGATATAGAAAATGTAAGTTTCTTGATGTTTGGTATTGTTTAGGCTTCGTTTCGCCAGGTTTGTGCGAAATGAATGATGTATTCAGTCTGATATTGCAATGCGATGCGATGCAATGCCAAGCTAGAAAATTTGGTTAGTATCGTTCATTCATTTTCTCTCTGTTACCTTTATTTTTAGATGGCCCTATCTAGAAGGGAAGACTGGCCCGAGTCCACGGGAAGGAACGACTGGATTGCGTTAGTTCGAGACACACGTGCCTGGGCCCTAGGTAGGAAGGCAGGGAGCCAACGGCGGGGAGCCAACGGCGGGGAGAGCAGGGAATGGGATGAGAAAGTTTGATTGAGAAGAAGACAACGTGCGGTTAGGGGCGTCAGATTTAGGGGTTGTGCGATTTGTTAAGTGGGCAGACAGGTAGGCAGGGCATAAGCATTTGGACATGGATAGGAAGTCGATGTCGTGACACATCGCCCCCTCTCTTAAACTCGGAACCTCACGCCTGTTAGTATCTTGAGTATTAGCATTACGAAAGACTCCTTATCAGTGATTTGAGCGTCGGTATTTCGAGTGTTAGCAAAACTTATTAGCTCGTGATAAAAATTGCTCGAATAAGAGACTGGATACGCTTTTGCTGGCGACCAAACCTCTCGGCGTCACGATATTGATGAATCGTCATTACCCTCTGGAAAATGTAGCTTGGTTATCGTGCCAGTTCGCCCTCGTAACTAACACTTATAGCCTTCTGACATCAGGATACGCCTTGTAGTTTAGAGTAGGGCTTCTGGAAACACCTTAAACTACCCCCTGTTAGTTATCTACGTTAATCACATGCCAGTCTTACCGTTAGGTCCCACTCGCAAGCCATTTAAGTGGCCAGCATAATATAACAAGTCAACATCACTAGAGTCCTTGGTGTCACATGAGGGACATTCAACGCTTCGGTCTCTGTAGAATCACTTGAATTAACTTGCTCCTGCGACACTGGCTCGACGGACTTTAAAGAATGGCGACACGCTTTAAGTTGACACGGTATAACAAGCACACTAATATCGAGTATAAAAGACATCAATACCTATTGTACAAATTATCCAAAACCAGATAGTAGCCCCTAATGTCGTTCTATGCCTATAATTATGCCTTTATTCGCTGCTATTAGAGGTATTTACCTAAGTACTTGTGAGAAGGGCACAGAAGATCCGACTACAGACCATGGAAACGGCTGGGTTGATTGACCAGTCAATCTATCAACATTTGCCAGTCCTAGGCTGAAAACCAAGAGAGTCGATACGAGGTTTCCAGGCTAATGGCATGGGCCACGGAAACATCGAAAGGACCGGGCCCTACCTTTGAAGCCTCCGAGTCTCTGCGCTCCCTGTCTGCTGTGCCTGGGTTTGACATCCCTTAAGGGTATGATAATAGTACGGAAGCCGAGAAAGCGCCCCGGGATTGCTCGCCAATATCGTAATATGGCCCGGTTCGATATCTACAGACGTGTTTACGGTGGAATATTTGACGTCCTTAACGTTTCAAAGGGGGCATTAAAAGTGGTAATAATACTAGATATTCTGGCAATACCACTGTCTGTCGCCAAATCCTCCACTTCTCTTGTGTATGGACGTCATCTTCAGATATATTATTACCACAGCTCTTTAACGGATGTATGTCACTCGGGAAGCAAATCCTTGATCCCATACGGATCTCGGCTTCCCAACCGAAACACGTCGTTATATATAAGCAGGCGGTTAAAGAGACAGGTGGGATGGCCCCCTGAATACCTTTCGTGTGTCAGATTTCGCGGCTGGAGCGAACCAGAAAAACAGGACAGATAGCATTGGCCATGACAAAGCAGGCCGGTGGAAACGCAAACCAGGGAAGGGGGAATAATCACTCTTTCTGTTGTGGCCCGTCTCTATCGCGTTACCTACTTCATCAGATGGCTTTCCCTTAGTTCCGGGCTTCTCTTGATTATGGCGAATGCGGTTTTTCTTTTGGTTCGTGTGGTGTAGATTGAAAAAGAAAGGACATAAATGAATCTGTTTTGCGCCGCACCCCGGAGAAACCATGAGACCATAGCAAATCCCAACTATATCGCGAGTCTCTACACGTCGAGGGTCGGTCTATCGACCCGATTGCCCGTGATCTTTCATGTGTGGGTTAGAGATGGAATAGCCATATAATTCGAATAGGCGAAACATAGGCGAGATGGTATGATGAAGCGTTAATATTCCTGCATAGTTCCATAACAGAAAAAGATACGACTCTATCAACGAAGTCTTTTTCCGCTGGCATGCTAGTGAGGCCAAGTACCGGCATACCAGGGCGTTTCGCTATGTGATATGTGATCTATCTCTTGGGCAGCTGGTTAGTAATAAGGACCAGTTGACATATATGGTGATACAACTACGGCATACCCCAGACTCGATACTCACGGTCGGGACCAGGTGGATAACGTTGCTAAAGACCGACGTTCCCCAAAACAGAATGTCAGATGTGTTGGCTGGCGAGATGTTTGAAATCTCTGCGGCCACAGTCCGCAGCGCCACGGCGCCAAAATAAGTAGTTTCAGCCGCATAGTGATGGAGAGATGCAACAACGGGGCAAGACAGTGTGAGTGTGGGATTGCATCAAGAAATTGCGCCGCGAACGGCTACCATACCTCTAAACTGCAAGGCCCATCGGAGTTATCACAGGACACCCAAGAGTCGCTCAACCTCTATTCGCTTCCACTCTCCCATCGAATGTAGAAAACTCGTAGCCCAGGTATAGAATATATCACCGTTCTGCAGTATCGGCTGTGGACTAAGTACTTGAGTTCCTATTCGCCACCCCCAGGCTGGTACAAACCCCGATGAGCGGCCCCGAGTTCAAGCTGGTAGGCCAGTACGGTTTGAACCGACAACCCCAACCTTACTTCTCGACGCTGCCACTTTTGGTGTGCCGGTCAGTACTTTGCAGCAAGCCCGTCCAGATCAAGAAGACGGGTTGAGCTAGTGTCCAAAAGCGAACCAGATGCTCATCCGTTTTCAGACTCATGCAGATTCTCGAAGTATGCATGTCTCAGAAGCCACCAGTGCCCAGAGCCAGATGGTCTCAACGCCTCGATATGTATTGTTTGTATCGTTTGTATTGTCCTGCGCTTCTTGCAGCTATTACGGCCACTTGACAAAAATGTCGAACGATTGAAGATAAGATAAACTTTTAAAAGGCTCTTTGTTCTTTCATACCGGTCCCGCCGGGCGTAGATACCATATAGTCCATGTCGATGGCCTCCGACGCTATGCTTCGATGGCAATATGGAGCAAGTACCTAGATAAACTCGCCTTTGCCTGTCACTTGTCGGGAGTTCTATCATTTCTTCGACATGTTACTTTTTGTCTCATGTGATATCATGTCTGTACCAAAGATTCGAGGGGATAAAGTTCAGTACAGCAGGCGGTGGGAGTCGCTCTTTGAAGTCTTTCAATGATGCGACAATGCCATCTTCTATATGCCACGTAGTGATATCTCTCGACTCTCGACTCTTGACTCTCGAACCCTTCATCCCTTACGCCACCATGTCCTCGAGTAGATGACTCTAAGCCATGGGGAGCCTGGGTAGGTCAGTTGCAGATAATAGATCGGGTACCCGAATAGACCCGAATAGGGAAGGGTGCCCTGCCCGTGCCGAAAATTGATTGCTGGGAGGCCGCGCATTGATTGAGTGTAGCCAAGGCCCGGGCCGCCGACCGACGTTCCAGAATGTTGGTCTCTCACCCTGGTAAAGTGCCATTGCTAAGTGTCATTGGGACTGCCCTGGGGACTGCCCTGGAAGCCGCCGCTTCTCGTAGTATTCTGGCTAAAGGGAGATCAAACAGCAATAGTATAAGTATGCGCCGAACGAGACTCCGGCCAAGCCTGCCATGTAATCCACAATCCATCATCCTCTTGCTTCTTTTGCCCTTCCACCGGGTGAGGCTCCCGAAGAAGGTATAGGAGCAGTTAAGTAATCAACAACAGTCTTGGAAGCCTGCTAGCCTAGAACTGTCTAAAGATGACATATACGCGCCCCTACTTGATTAGTAGTGACTACCTACGTAGTGACGAGGTAAGTGCCTATGCTTAGGTAGGTAGTCGGCCGGTCAGCGCCCGGCCCGGGGGAGTTTGGCCCATCTGCACTCGAGTTAGCTGTTTCAATTAGTTGTTAATAGAGCCAGCACAACTAAGAGAGGCTGCCAGCCGATCAGCCGACTGGTCTTGCCTTTCGTACATACATACTACTCTGCAGCTTCCCTTGCGTTGTTCGGAAATACAACAGAAATATGACAGAATTCAAGAGTTGGCGGGTGATGAGTGCAGCTTGAGCATCTCAGACCCCTGCCCGGTCGCTGTCAGGCCTGTTGGGCTCCAGTAGGTTTGGTTAGATTAGGTACCTAGGTTAGGTAGGTAATGTGATCTGTTACGCACATTCGGGGCCGAGACGACACCGGACTCAAGTTGCACCACGATCTCTTAAACCTCACGAAGCCCCACATGCATCTTGATTCCCTATCTTGATCTCGTCGCTTCTACAGTACATACAGTACCTACATTGGACAAATGCTCCATGTATGATGTACTGGTAGGGCTACCTATTAGATTCCATGCGTAAGCCCAGACAATCTGCGGCCGGGGCGTGACGCACCTGAGTCGATCACTGGCCATGTCATCCATCGCAACACACTTTTTAACTTACTGCCTCTGGCGTGGAATACAATTGAATTCATTAATTAGTACGGTACCTACCTATGTATGCATGCATGTCTGTGATGGAGATGTGCCTCGGATTTAATTGCACTCGCGTAGCGCTTTGGGGGTTTGATCATCTATCTTTGAAAAATGCGTCTAATGCGTCAAATGTAGGCTAGAGGAAGTCGCGAATTATTGCATTTTAGAGCTTGTCGCGTCTTGGTGGAGCGACTGCCTCTACCTAACCTTACTGTTAGATTACTTACTGGACAGTCAGAGGCCTACAGTAGGTTAGGTACCTACCTAACCTAGTCAGGTGCACGTCATTTTTGATCGGCGCCGGGGTGGTTTTGGGTTACAAGCAGAAGGGATTAAAAGATTAACTCAAGCCTAAGGAAGAGGACGCACAGACTTGGCCCGGCGTTGCATGACATTGAACAGATCTCGTTCGTCCTATGTCATCCCGGATGCCACAAGCAGCGGCATCATGTAACATCGCATCTCCAGCGCGGACACTGCCGGCGCCCATTGTCCATGACCATGCCGGGCTTCCCTGCCTCACTCGCTCGCCCTGAAGGCTAGTGCCTAACCTTGGACGATGGCACGTCAACGTACCTTTCATCATGTGAACGAGGGAGCCTCGAGTCGGTACCTGCAAGTTGAGCCTTTTCTTCACGTGAACCGACATGCTGGAACCTGATCCCTGGCCTATCCCGAACAAGGGGTCCTCAGTTACCTTCTTCGTGCCTTTTCGTGGCGCTGTACAGCATAGGTAAGTAGGCAGTCTCTGGGTCTCTCTGCTTTGGTCAAGCTGTGCCAAGGCAACGTGGTCAGTGCATGGCAACGATGAGTCGGCCACTTAGTAAAACTGTGCTACTGGATATATTCGTACTGTGCGCCTGCGAGATGGATCTGCGTCCAAAGTTGTTTTTTTGTGATATCTCTGCGTCTACGTACATACAGTACACACCCGTTAAGCTGGCAAATATCTAACCTAGGGCGGAGCTGGATAGGTATCTGAGTTAGAATAACTAGGTATCTGAAAGGGGAGTATGGTAAGTAAGACAACTAAGAAGAAAAACAAACCAGGACGAAAAGGAAACAAGTCGCAGCAGCAGTGCTGTCAGGTTCATCACCAGCATCATCGCCGTCCTCTTCCCTTTCGGTCTTAAACAGCAGCAGAATATTTTTTATTTTTTTATTTATTTCGAATTTTGCAGTCGGCCCCTCCCCCGCAACAACAGCGCCTGGCGGGAAGGAAAACGGCCCGAGCCTGGTATTCAGGACATCAAAACAAAACAACACGAGAACAGTGCGGCCGGACAAGCTCCCTCTCTCCTATCCAGTTCAGCCTATTTTGGCTCATAACTTTCCTGGCTTCTTTAGCCTTTCGTCAACAATCAACTTTCGAGCCCCGGATTCTCATCTGTGTTGGACGCGGGTGTGCGATGGCAAAAGAAAACCCCAGCGTGTACTATACGCAAAGTAAAATATAATTCATCACAATTGGTTGTCGCTGCAGCAAGGGTTCATAAATTACGGCACTTTGCACACCCCCTCCAATCAACCCCCCCTCCCCTCCAGGGACCCCCTCCACGAACGCTCACCCCCTGCTATCTCTCTCTCTTTCTCTCTTTACTCTCTGTCTCTCGAGCCGGGATCGACAGCCTGGCTGGCATGGATCCAACCTGCCATCCATCTAATCCTCCGCATCTGCAAGCCAGATGCAACTAGTCTAGAGCGCGCCGGACATAGTACAGTATAGAGTGGTATCTGGAAAAATGAGAAAACCCAAATGAGCTTAGAGGGATCGTGAAGTCGACCTGCGCTCTTCTTGTCGACGCGAGCCCCTGGCCGCTGCGACTTGGATTTCTCATCAAGTTCCGAATGGCCGGTCCAACTGTTCCATTGGACCCATGAATGCTTGTCGTCTGAACTAAACCCACAGTCATGCAAGATCCTGGGCAGATCGCGAACTCTGAGTTCGGATGAGCATCAGGGCGGCGTAGGAACCGCCTGCTTCCGGGCAGCCATACAGCACATCAACGAAGCCCTCTCGGCCAGTTGGGCCATCTGGATCATCTGGGCATAATTTTCGACGTAGTTGGCGATCCTTCATCGCTTGTTAGTATCGCTTAGCTAGCGCCCTTGGTGACGTACATCGCTGTCGCTTGTGGTGAATCCGCAGAGGTTATCCACAGGCCCTGCTCGTGCGCATCGATCAACGTGGAGGATCAGTATGGGACATCACGTTGTTAAGATTCCCTAAGGGTATAGTTGCCTTAATTTTGCATCTTTCTCTGGCCCATTCTCTGTGCCTGAGGTTGTTGAATGGGATTGATCGAGCTAGACAGCCGATGCATGCCCCGTTCGTGGTAGGCCATATCTGTCTCAAGTTCTTCGATATTGAGGCAAAATACTCTCGGGCTCAAGGTTTCATATTGGAAAGGTGTTTTGCCAGAATGCCATTATCAAATTCTTGTGTTCCTGTTTTTTTGCTCGGCGTGGTTGAGGCTCACTGCACCTGAGATCCCCCCCCCCCCCCCCAGCCATCCCTACCGGTTGTGTGCTTGCTTGACTTATTGACATCGCAGCGTTTTGGCTATTTAATTCCTTAAAGATATTAAGGCACATCAAATATGGGATCCGACGGACATGTATTGGCCTCTGTAATAAGGAGATCCCTGAGACTTTAGACCTGTCCTTATCTCATCATCAACGTGGGACCACCCTCTCATATTTATTCTACCCTGATCCCTGGTGTTATGACGGCAGACTCGTCGTCACGATCTCTTCCCGCACGTTACCAAGCTTTGAGGGTCCTCCCTTGTTACCGAGTTTCTGTTACCCAAGTGACAACGAGAAAAAGCAACCGTGCAGAAGGAAGTCTTTCTAAGGTTTGACCCCCTATGTCGGGTTGGGAAGAACACGCCCCTTAACTATCTTCACTCCTATCCAGATCCAGATCCCTGAGTCCACCGTAGCGTAAAGGTGGCGTAGAGCTACTATAGACCTTGAACGTCGAGACCCATCGACTGCTTATTCAAGCAAAGGCCCGGTGGAAAAACAGAGAACAGACAGCAAGTCCAGCCACTGGACCCGAGTTCCACTCAGGTTAGTTAACCCCCCTAGTCTTATATATCTTCAACGAGATGTCGGCCCTGTCGACTTCGACTTCGACTTCAACTTCGACTCCTTCCCGTCTATAGTTTCAGGGCTGGTATCCAGACTCATGTCCTGACTGGTATAGGGGTCTGACCAAAGACTCATACGCTCGCTAGGTTTGTTTCGTTAGGGTTTTTTCATACATACCGCTATCCGTGGTTCGGCACCCTTGGCAACGAACCAAGAACAGGAGGTTATAAAAGGGTGGATAACGCATGCGTCGCCGTATTATACAGCTCGGATGCTCCTGGCCAGCAACCCTTGCCGCTACAGGTCTCGAATGAGGGCTAAGGACAGTTGTATGGTTACGGAGAAGACGCAAATCCAGGGCTCAGCAGCGTTTACGCAGACAATTGGCCCGCTTTGACTGCCTCCACCACCTTGCACACCCTGCGTTATAGCATTATAAGTCTTACGATCTCGATCAACTGGATCTCTTGCCTGCCTAACGGGGAGCGGAAGCCTCAACGGAAGTATCAACCACCAAACCGAAGACCAGAAGGGCCCGACGACAAAGCGCTGCTGCACAAGTGCACGACCATCGGCCAGGTTACTAAGTAGTATGAGCTCAACATCTCTCAGTATTTATAAACTTGGGGACTAAAATTCGGCAATCATCAAGACTTAGACAACGTGGTTAAGCCGGTTGGAGACCTCTTCAATCGAATCAACTCTCATTTATTTTTCGTACCGATAGACTCTTCCACACCTCTGCTTCGGACCTGACCTGACCTACCCAACCAAACTAACCAACCAGCCAGCCAGCCAGCCAACCTAACCTGCCCAGACCTAACCAACCCACCCTCAACCCAACGCTTGCTCGCTTGCTTGCTGCTTGCTGCTTGCACGTAAGATAGAATGTCGTACCAGTATTCATCATCATCGCACAACAGTGCCGCGATGGACATGTCTCACTCGACCTACATGTCCAGTTATTCGCCGCCGACAAACTCCAATATGGAGGTAAGACCTCTCCAGCAGCCACCAGCCCCTTCAGCACCACCTTTTCCCGCCCAGCTTCCCGCCCAGCTTCCAGCTCCTCTTCTTCCATCATCCGCATACCCAGTCCCGGCCACTCACAACCCCCTCGCCAAACGACGAGAATCTCTGTCCAAAGCCATGAAACTCAGAAGATCCCACTCGACCCCTAACGTGAGACCGCAGGGGATGAACGAACCCGACAAGGACTCCCTTGGCCTTCCTGGAGAGAAGAAGAGGAACAAGCTTGGGTATGCACGGATCAACATCGCGTGTGGTACGTATCATCCTGGACTACAGACAAACCGGAGGGATACTCCGAATCGGTGCTAAATCACTCGCCAGGGAACTGCCGGAAACGCAAGATCAGGTGTAAAGCCTTGAAGAACGATCCACGCTGTGAGGTGTGCGCCAGGCTCGGGAAGGACTGCCAGTTCTACGCCGTGGATCAACAGCCGCCGCCTCCGTCAGGAGTGAGACCAGGACCAAGACCACCATCCAAAACGATGCTAGCATCTGCAGCGACATCGCCGCCTCTTGCGCCCGGCCATCCGGGCCATCCGGGCGATATGCAAGCGCAGCAGGCCTACAACGGTCGAACAATGTCAGGTAGGTTCCACCCAAGTGCTTAGCTGTCCGGTTCCGACCTCTAAACCGCTGCGTAGTCCGACCAGGAGTGGCGAGTGGAAGGGCATATAGTTATGGTCAAGGTATGGACAACTGGGTGCCCGCCGATACGAGTCCCGGTTCATACCAGCCCGGATCGCCTGTCGCCCCTGGCTACGCCGCTTACCCTGTAGCGGCGGCACAGACGTCGGCTACATGGGCGACGTCACCTTTGGAGGCGACAGTTGGACCGGAAAGCAATGCTCGACCCGAAGACGCCTGGTCTCCGTACCAACAACCCGCGAGGTCCATGTCGTTCAGTGGCGAGCCCTCGGCGCAGTACGCAGGGCCCATGAGCAGGCCATACGACAGGAAAGCATCCGTCACTTCCGACATGTACCACCCAACGGGTATCGAAAGTATTTCCCAAGGCTCGTACACGACATGGCAGCAGCCATATCAGCCATGGTACGCCGAAGGAGGACAATCTGCCTCATCCGCAGCCGAGAACCCATCCCAGATGGACGGCGTATACTACGGGAGATAAACCATTCCCTGTTCTCTCGACGCCAGCGGAATGGGCAGACGTTTCCAGGCGCCAGTTTTACAACTTGAACATGGATAACTTGGCCCGAGCCTGGGTGTGTAATGCTCCTGTGCTTGGAAAAGGGATGGAGAAGGGGAAAAAGTTGAGAGAGACCCGGCAACAGAAGCAAGTTTCGATGGGTTCGAAAAGAGTGGGATAACAGGCAAGAATAAGGAGGGACGAGCGACGACGACGACGACGTCAACGGCGCGACTCGACGAGAGAACCAACCATACGAGAAACAATCAGATATGAAATCACTTTGCCAAGCATATCGACTATTTAAGAGATGAGAAAGCCCATCCCATATATACTTCAAGAAAAAACCTTTTTTCTATATTACTCGTCCCAATCAAAAAGAAGGACGCGAGGAGGGAAGATCGATCTGAAGAACAAACAGAAGCTCCAGCTCGCTAGTAAAAAGGCGCTGCTACAACTGCAAGTCGATTCATCGCCACGCCAGAGCGCGGGATCATATCGCATTACGACCTATCAACTACGGCGGAAGCGTCCCCGTTTTCCTGTCCTTCCCCTCTCTTCCCGCGCTCTCGTGCCGTCCCGTTCCGCCTACGCAGTTTCCGCGTTCCGTGCTATACCACATGCCGCTTTTTTGCTACCCGCCTCACGTGCAATTGCAACGCAGGATTCCCCTTCTGCGGGTGTCTGGGCCTTGGGGGTTAGCACCGCCGAAATATTTGTTTAAGGTAAAGCTGGGGATACTATAACACCAAGCACACACCTGTGCTTACCAATAGTACGGATGGACTGCAACCACATTCACCATCGGCTATGGCCAAGGCCAGACACGGCTCGACATCTTTACTGTTATCTATCCAGCCTCGAAATATGATGCGTGTTTGTTTCTGGTTACTAGTTTATATGTACGGTTCTACCATTCTACGGTCTACGGTCTACGGTCTACGGTTTACGGTCTCCCCCTCTCCCTTCCTACTCTAAGGACCCCCTTATTTACTTACACTTCGCGCTCTATTATTGGTTATGTACATGGTCGTCTTTCGTTTTGCACTACTGCTTTTTCTGCTGGCTGGCGCCTTTTAAAAGGAACGCTAATGCTTACTTAGGGAGGAAAGGAGGACCGGTGGGATGGAGAAACAAAAGTTTTTTTGTAACTGAATTTTCCCTTTAGGTATGAGTCTGGTTTATGTTTGCCTACATGGTGGATTAGGTATTTTGACATCGAATGGGCGTGTGTCGGGCTTTTCATACGGATAGTATTCTTCTAATTATGTATGTGTATTAGATTGCATTGTTCTCCTCCACAATATATCTTTAAGTAAATTATATCTCCTTGCACCCATCCTTTCTCCACCTCATTCATTTACTACATATTATCCCCAGCATTGAGGATGGAATTGCCAAGCGACGCACCGCATTCGCTGGAAAAATGCCAATCGGAAGAGCCCATTCCATCCATGCTCTGTCCTTATTGCATGGCGTAGGAATATCGGTTACCTTCCTGACGGAATTTCTGGGGTTGACCCGGCTTCCTCTTATACTAGCCCCGCATCAAACATACTCAAGTAGGTATTGTTGGCCGCCGGAGCGAATGAGGCGGTGAGAGTCATACCGTCCCTCTTGGCCTCGTATCATGTATCGAGAGTTATGGACCAAAAGGAGCTGTATCTGCCAACTTGCTAACTACTAAGGACGTAAGAGTCGCGAGAGCCCGGTAAAGATCTCAAAAGACATGGCACATCAAAAGACGGTTTGCCTTTCTTTCTGCCGCTAGAAGAACCAAAGGCCGGTGGTTTTCCCGCCAGGGTTAACATGAAGCTGCCGGAACCCTGACCACATAGGCACCTCAGGCGTCCAGTTGCCAGGTTAAAACAAGCAAGCCGACGTACGCGGCGAGACTCAGGCTGGTGAGGATCAGTACACTATTGCCGCTTGTGCGAAACTTGCTCTTGATCTCTCCATGCTCGCTCGAGGTGCTGAAGAACTGCCTGTTGCCTTCGTACCGGCGGTATATGGCGCACAACAAAACGGTCATCCCATAGACTGCGAAGAGAGCACCGATGGCGTAAAATTCGGATGTGAAGATCTTCAGGATGATCAAGGAGAAGCTAAACTGGGTGAGAGCAGTTCGCATATAGGCGCCCTCGAAGGTCCTCTGCGCCGCCCGGATCTCGACAAGCCTGCAGATGGAAGCGTAAGCATACCATATTCTCTACTCTCTGCTTTCTACACTCGAATGCCCGAGTTTGAGACCTGAAGGAGACCTTGACGAGGAAGACGGAAAGAGGGAAATGACAGGACAGGACAGGCGCAAGTTGACCTTTTCTGCCGTCGTATAACGGGAGATAAGAAAAGCTCTGAGACGGATGCACACGGCTTACTCTTGGGCCGTCAAGACCACCGACCGGGCACGATGTAATCGCAGATGGAGGCGGTCTTCAGGGTGTAGCTATTATAGGCAGCATTTCATCGGTCAGCCGGCCCCCAAATAATGATAATAATAATAATAATAACAACAAAAATTCAGTGCGCTAAGTAGGTAGCGACAGAGAGATATAGAGAGAGAGAATGTGTGGCGTCTCAGGGGCCCAATCCATCCATCAACATCAGGTTTACTGGCGAGGCCACCCCGGGCCGGCCAGCTGCTTCACTGATTGCCCCCGAAACCGAACCCCCGCGCGTTTGGCTTTTGATAAGGGTAACGAACCTGAAACATGCTTCTAATGGAAAGTCCAAGCAGTGCGTGTTGTACATATAAATATATAATCAGAGTTGATGCAGCGATGTATTTTCGACCTGAGGCTACTATTGTTTTACGGCGAAGCTTCGGTATGTACGAGCACTATCTATGAGATAATAATAGTCTTGCGATTGCGGATATGCTAATAATGGGAGTAAGGAAAAGCGAGGCACACGCGAGCCGGCGAGCCAAGATCCAGCAAACTTAATAAAGATGTGGGAATTATTTACGGTACATAGGTAGGAGGAAGGTGCTGGTGGGGCTAGTAGGAGAGACGACCTGAAAGCTTACTGGTAATACAGTTTTTTGAACCGTCATTCTGCTTCTTTTATTCTGGACTGTACATACTTAATACTACTTACGTCCCAATGTACCTGATTACCGACATGTCAACCCTTACCCTCACAAACGTCTTCACAATATCTACAGTACTTACATACATATGCCAATACTTCTAAAGTCTAATAATACCAAGACTGAACTACATATAATGGACGCTAGCCAATCAGAGGCTCAGAAGAGCTAAAGTACGTGTAGGTATATGTCCATATGGGTGCATTTCCTTCAAGCCCCTTATTTTTAGTCTTTGCGCTGGTCGGCCTACATATGTATCTGCGGAGTGCCTAGCTGTACAGTACTACATAGAGAACACCAGATATTCCTGGCACGCCAGTGTCCTTAGGTATCTAACCTAGGTATTCAGTCAGTAAAGCGTGAGTCCTAACAAGCTTTGAGAACCCAACGGATGAAAGTACTGGAATACTAGAATTAGTATTTGAGAGTCGATGTAGTGATGCTTGATGCTTGGAAACTTGTACATATGCACTCTCGGTCTTCGAGCTCCTGCTGAACTGCTCCTTGGTCACTTTCACTTGCTACGGCGATTTGCTGACCGACCCCAATCGTCCAAGGTATTACTTCACACTTCAAGTTCTACTTCATCACCCTATTAAGTTTACTTCAAGTAGGTATGTGTTATCCTTATTCACAGATGACATGAGGTTGCATCGCTTGTCACACTTTCCCTTGGGCTGTGTGCATAGGGCATGCCTCCTCTAGCTAGTGTCAGGTGTGAAGGAACCGGTGCCAAGACCTGCGTTATGGACCTGTACCTACTTTTTTGTATGTACAGATGTACCTAAGGTTTTTTCGAATCCTATCAAAACAACGCTCCGAATATAATGCAGTCGAGGTAGGGATTTGCTCCTTTGTCAATACATAGTATTGAATTATTGGAGACCGACTCCTTTTATCCTTTTTCTCGCGCTCCCCCTTTTAACCTAGTTATTTTCTGCCGTTCTTTTCAGCTCGTGCTACACTACAGTAGGTAGCATCTGGCCGCCGTCTGTCCCCAGAGCCGAATAGGACAGCGAACGTCCAATCCGTCCAATCGGGGGGTATCCATTCAGTGCTCCTACCGAGGGTGAAGTAGCTGTAGTAGGCCTTAACCTGTCTTCCAACATCTTTTACCTGTGTGCAGATGTAGATTGAGTCCAAAATCATCCCGACTTCTCATACTCGATCGTCAGACATGGCTCCTACGGCTTTCGTTGCTTCCCCGTGACATTTATCAAACTGTCTGTCTGAGACGCCAGTAAAATTGAGTCGAGAGGTTGCCATTTGGAAACCAATACTGTACAATCAATGTCTGTAGATGAATGGCTACCTAGTCTAGGCGGGTTTACTGTTGCCTTCTGTCTCTGTTCTTGCCCCTTGCTCTACGTTGTCTTTCTCTCCGTTCCCGTTCCCATCCGGCTCTAGCTCCTCAGGTTGGGAGCATAATGCCGCTGTTGTCGGTGTTCTTAAAGAAAGAGGTGATGATGATGATGATGACGATGAGTATCGTGACGACCGTGATGACCGTGGTCTTCTGCAGCAAGATAAACGCCTTACGGGATACGAAGGTCCATACAGAACACATCTGACATGTACTGCTGTTTTGCACTACTACTGTATGTATGTATTATTATTATTAATAATGGAGAGTCTTCCTGGCGGGTGGAGACTGAATGCTGCCACGCTCGGGTCTGTCTCGGGGCTGAGCAGGATAGCCAGGGGAACGCCTAACCATACCTACCCCGGCAGCCAGTGTGGGCGAAGCCTTACAAGACTGGGCGATCACAACTGTTGGCGATCGGAGCGAGCCAATCGACGCGGGGCTCTGTTCTGCCCTGCGTGTTTTTCGAGGCTACAGTTGGTGCGCGAACCATGCTACCTGCTACCTGCTAGGAAATCCGTGATTGCCAAGTACGCCTAGTCTGCCGACTACTGTGGTAGGGATCGTGTGTCTGCCTCCCAGAACACCTTGTCGAGCAAGCCTCTTCGTCGCTGCCACATTCTGTGCATCTCTTCTCCCCATCTTCTGCCGAATGATGCCAAATGACGAAGGGCGGCCCAGTGTTCTTGCTGCAAGAAGCCGGTTACACGTCCAACGCTATAACAAAACCATGTTTGCACGGCCCCGTTGCCGTGATCTCGCTGTCGTGCAGACATAATCCCTTACCACCATTTACCAAGTAGCGACCTACCCTACTGGCTACTGCATACCTACATACACCTGGGTCATATCGAGATTGGCGCATGTCCTTTCTAGCCCATTTCTAGCCCAGAGTATTTCCACTTTCAGCCCAAATGGCCGAGTAGTCTCTCCACTCTGGCAGTAAGCGCCGTGGCCTTGACCCAAGCAGCCAAGTCGACCGCAGCCCCCCATTTCACCCAGTTCGAAATCGCCATTCATCGTCTCAGCTTCATACTCATTGTGCCTTTTCTTGCTGCCCTTTGCCAATCGGCAAATGTCCCTCCACAGCCGATTGATATTAGTGACTCTGTTCCGTCATCCGGGGATACCAACACAAACAAGAACTATCTCTGCATCTTGTGAAAGCCGACTCTGTTCTGTCGCTTTGAACCTCGCTCACCTCCTGAACCAGCGCGCACCAAAGATCCGTCGGTCTGTCGGGTCTGTCGCGTGGTTTGATCATAGTCCGGACGTTTTGTTCTGTTCTGTTCTTTTTCCTCGCCTGGGCTATGATTATCCTCCCTTGAGTGCGCACCAGAAGGAGCTGAGCGAGCATAGTGCCGTCCGATCTAATAAATATATCTGGTAGTCATTTCACCCCACCAGGAGCCTGAGCCATGTCTTCTTCCATGTACACCGTCTCTCCTGCTTCGCTTCACGACTTGAGCGACCACTCCAACCATAATCACAACCACCACCAGAACAACAACAACAACAACGCCAGCAGTAACAACAATTACAATAACAACAACCACCGCTATCAGGCACCCCGCCGTATCGACGGCCAAGCTAAACATCCTCACAACGGCCCCGTCACACCCGAGTCTAATCTATTGTCACCCTATTCTTCGCACACTCGTAGTGACTCGTCTTCGCCATCTCTAAATACTCACACACCAGCCGACACCGTCTCTAGCCTCGAATGCTACCCGGGTAGCGATATCTTTACGAGTAGTGAGTTTGCCGACGACCCCTTTGTGGGCGCAAATATCGAGGAGCTCCTTGGGAATGCCGACTGGCGGCACTTCGCCGGCCAGATGCCAGATCACGAGCTGAACCACACCACTTACCCTATAAGTCCTCATCAAACACCAGCTATTCCGGCCAATCAATTCTTTGACGCGAGCGAGACGGCGGCGGCGACAACGACAACGACAGCGACAACGACGGCAACGACTATCACGGAGACCACTACGGCAACTACTGGCCTACAAGACTCAAGCTTACCCAGGGGCTTCTCTACCCAGCAAGAGCCCCTCTTCGACTCAGCTAACTCCAGTCCATCGGACGCTCAATTCACGCCAGAGACAAACCGTGACAGCTGGTCAAGCAACGAAAGCCCGGGGCACAGCGTATTGGCCATGGCTCAAAGTCCCCGCGTAACTGTTTCCTTGTGGGGCAAAGAAGATGGCGCCCTCGTCCAAGGCGTGGAGCGGTCATTTGCAACCGGCATTGAGAGTCCCCGCACGGTGCGACCTGGTCACAGTCCTGCTGGTGACCTAGCGTCCGAGCAGCAGTATGAGAACTCGGCCCGTGTAGCTCGTGACACGTATGGTGGCTGGATGCCGAATACAGACACCGGGCATCGGGGCCTTGCTCCTGGGGAACGACCATCCGAAGAAGTGCCTAGCATCAACCAACAAGCCGTAAATCGCGAGCTGGAGGAGAAGAACCGAGAAGTTAATGACTGGATCCAATCTTCTAGAGACATTGTCGAAGCCCCCGATGCGGGTATTGACATACAAGGGCCGGGATCAGGGTTCGCCACGGTGAGAGATGATGATGACAACATCCCAGACTGTGAAATTCCCCTTGGACACACCACGGAAAATCGACACCAGGAAGGCGGGACTTACTTTGTGCCCAATGCGACCGGGCCGTACACTAAGACTGACTTTGATCTCATGCGCTACCTGCGCGTCTTTGAAGACGCGCCTACTGTACACGCCATCCAGCCAGGCGATACACCCCACGCCCCGGAAACATCACAGGCTGCGATTGAGAGGTTCTACCGTCAATGTCATGATAATGCGTCTATCATCTCTAAAGCGGCTACTTGGGGAACACGCCGACGTAGCCTGCCTAGTGTTGTTGACATGGAAGGGATCATCAGTGGGAACTTTCTCAAGAAGCTCTCCATCAGCGGCCATTCCCGTAGACCGAGCTTTCTGCAGAGATTCCCTAGTCTTCGCGGCAAACAAGGCAATGGTGGGGTAATTCGCAAGCGCAATCGGAGCAACGCAAGCGATCTGCCGCCCGAGGAATCCGCGGATCCAAACCGACGAGAATCCAAGGACAGCCTTGCCCCGCCATCGCGCTCCCCGAGCTGGAGGAAACAAAAGAGCACGCCCAGTTTAAACATGGCCTTGGTAGGGATGGCCCAAGGCGTCGCATCGATTGGAACGCAACATGCTCGCAGTCCTTCGATGAGCGCGACAACCGTGACTCCGTCGAAGACTACCTTTCCCTCCCTATCGGTGCCGCAACTTGGAAGAAGGCCGCGGAGCAACTCGGACCTCCCGAGATCTTCCGCGGCCGAGATCTCACACCCGCACCTGGTGGGCATGCTAAGGCAGCAAGGCGGCCCACCAGTGGCCCAATTGCCCCTTCAGCAAGCACAACCACAACCCCAGATGGAGGCTGAAGATGATGATGATGATGACGACGACGGCATGGACGAGGCAGATTTCAAGATGGATCCCGAGAAGCCGGCTATTGAAGCATCGATTAATGGTTTTAAGGGCCATATTCTGAGATTAAATCCCAGTCTCGTCGGCACTGATGGGGTCACCAATCCCAACGCCTATCTGGTTGACCGCATCGCTTATCAGATGTTTGGCCGCTATAAGCAACTGCTAGCCATGAAGCTGAAGCACATCAACGTGGTCCGCCAGGGAGAATGCGCTTCCGGATATATGTGCCAGGCGGCTGGTGCTGGCGTAAGGTACTTGGATAATCGCGGGGGTGATCGAAGCGTTGACCGGCTGTCAACGAGACCGCTCTCGTCAGATGAGGAGGGCGCACCCGTGGAAGGGGGAATCAACGCAGAAAGTTTCCCGCCGGGCATCCCGAAGCCCCAACCCAACTCCCTTCCGGCCGAGTTCGAATGCAAAATATGCTTCACCTGTAAAAAGTTCCAGAAGCCATCGGATTGGACGAAACATGTACACGAGGATGTTCAGCCATTTACCTGCACCTGGGACAAATGCCGCGACCCAAAGATGTTCAAGCGAAAGGCTGACTGGGTCCGTCACGAGAATGAGGGCCACCGCCATCTCGAGTGGTGGACGTGTGACGTGGACGAATGTCGCCACACTTGCTATCGAAGGGATAACTTCTTGCAGCATCTGGTCCGCGAGCACAAGTTTACCGAGCCAAAGATCAAGACGAAGGCCGCCATCAAGAAAGCTGGCGGCGTCGATCGGACGTGGCAGAAGGTGGAGCAGTGCCATCAAGAAACCAGCAAGAAGCCAATTGAGGAACCCTGCCGATTCTGCGGCAAGGTCTTTCCTACGTGGAAGAAGCTCACGGTGCACCTTGCTAAACACATGGAGCTTATTAGCCTCCCTGTCCTGGGCCTTGTCTTCGAAAAGGACCTCGATCCCGACACCATCATCAGTCCCGTCCAGGATCCCCCGCCACGCGCGTTTCCTCCGGCGCCCACGACGCCGTCAATCAAGCCAGACCCCCACGATCTCAGCCCACACGTACCCCAGACTACAGCAGCTGCCGGCGTGATGGACTACCACCCGAGTCCGAATACGTTAGGGTTTTCCCCCATACCCCAAGCACCCATGCGACCGCCGTACTACCCGCAAACACCGGCGCAGCAGTACCAGGACATGGGCGCTCAAGCGGGTAACATGATATTACAACAGCAATTCGCGACCCACCAGCAATACACCGGGCTTCCTGTCAGCACAGCTCCTTTCACTCACCCCAACAGCATGTATCCCACGGGCATGTCGGTCAGCGACACCGAGCCATTCCCGTCATTTGATTCCCTCGGCATCCACGAGGACCCGACCGGCATTCTGGGTTACCAAGCCCTGGGACACCCGGTGCTCCGGAATGTTGACCAATACGGTAGTAATCAAGGATCGGCCTCGCCCTACTCTCATTCACCTCACCAGGGCCACAACGGCCCCTTCTACAATGCTTGAAAATACGAGGGGAACGAGGATGCCGACAGTCTAGTCCGGTTGATCTTACTTCCTTTACGTACATTTTTGTTAGCAGTCTACTATACTATACTTTTGATACCCCAGAGACGGAACTCCGATGTCGCATCGCTGTATGTCGAAAAGAGATGGGAAAAATATATAGAACGGTAGCTCAGGAAGAGCTGGTATTGAATCATGCCCATACCCTCTCGACTTCCTATTTCGGAGATGCGGGACATATTGGGCCTGCCAGATGATATAAAACAAATATATCTGCGTGTCTTGTGAAAAGGACTGGCAAGCGCACGGCAGGATTTCTCGGCTTGCCGGGCCCCTTCGAGACGCTTCGCTTCGCCGCGATCGACCACCACTGCCACATAGCATCGAACATGTATGCATGGACGACTTTTGGATAGGGGACACGAATCATAGCGGCATATAGGATACCGTATGCCCCTTCAAACTTGATGGCTTGATGAGAGTCCTTTTTATGGGATTTTTGTGGCTTCTTTTCCTGTTTCTCTGCTCTCTACACTAATTTCTTTTTCTTTGCACAATGCTCACGGACTGTTTCACATTTGCAATGGGTCACGAAACGAACTGGGCGGGCGAAGATGCATCCAGATGAAATGCTTGGGGATCGAAATGCTTTGATGAGGATGGGTTAATACGGGCAGGCGAGGTGCTCTCGGAGTTTTTGTTCTCGATTTCTTCTCCCATTCCTTGATGCGGCTACTTTGTCGGAGTTTATACGCGTATTGGCAATAGAACTCCCTTCGTTGATTCCTTTGAAAAGAGAGCTGTGTGTATGCTTTATGTAGGTACATGTGACTCCTGATGCTTCGATCTGCTTAATTAGAGAGCTCCTATAAGTGAGTTGGCGTGGTTCGAGCATCCATGATTGGTACCACCTACCAACGCCGTCTCCTACTTCTTACTCCAAGGCAGAGAGAGAAAGGGGTGTGCTAACCGAGCGAGCCTACCCCGTGTTTCAAGCAGGCACTTATGCATCGGACTTAAGACGACAATTCTGCCCTAAGAATTGTATGCATACATATGAAGCAAGAGTGATCCACGTAGATCAGGGATTGCGAATAAAGGCTAATACTGTTCCTACTACTGTACCGCACCATGTGATTCATAGCAAGCCACTACTTGCCACTTGTTTAACTAGAAAATTGTCTTGAACTTTTCGAGTTACAACTCATTTATTTGTGCATTTTTGGTCCTGTGATTTCGCTCTCTTGCATTGAGCAAGATAGGTAGATGATGCATGTTTGCTCCTAGATACATAGTACCTACTTAGCCTCGACCTTTGACTCCTAGCTTACCTACGTACCTCAGATACGGTGACATTACAGAACCGAGGACAGGAAGGATTAACCGTTGTAATCCAGAGGTCTGGAACCGACGGATACCTAGACTTGGATTAAAGATTGCGCCACACTCAATGCTAGGATGCAACCCTTTGACGCACCCGCTGCCGTTTGTCGCAAGACGGGGACTTCCTTAGTTTATCGCGTATTATACCTAGTCTTACCACACCTAGCTTGACACTATGTACCTTGGTTACCTATTTTATCTCCTTCATGGTCTATTTACTTATTTATCGGCAATATTGATGCGAAATCCAAGTCGATAGTGATTTTTGCCCGACGCCCGCTCAAGTCTATTCTAGGTTAGCTTACAGCATACATTACTTAAGGTACATATGTACGTACGGCTGTATTCTGTAAGTGTACAGCTATAGCTAAGGTAGGTACTGCCCTAATAAGGTCTCTACTTGGCAGGCCAAAACCACCCACGTTTCAGGAGCTTTGGAGCCCCCCCCCCCCGGCCACACTAACTTCACGCCGTGCAATGTTCTATGGGCGGCTGGGACCGTGTGAGGGGAGGCTTAAAGGACTCGTTAAGAACCAATCATCTTCAGGGGTTCCTAGTTAGCGGTTTCGTATTAGACAGACTTACACAGTGAACTTGGCCTTTACCTTCTCAACAACGTCCTTTTCCACGTGCCTATCCAGTCCTGGAGCGTACGTGTTTAAATTCTTCCAAGGGAGAGGCAGAATGTGCCAGCCAGGCCAATATACACGGTTCGTCAGGGGTGTTCATCTGAGGTACTGGTGCAGCTCGCTAACTTTGCTTCTTTGCCAACCAATTGCTTTCCCATGGCCTTTCTTCTCTCCGTTGTGATACCTAACCTAGTTCTGTAGTCTTGCTCCTGAGTCCTGCCCTTTTCTGTGCTCGTCGTCGTTGTCGAACTATATCCACTCGTTTCAAGTTATGCGCTGACTGTTACCTTACATCGCCAACCTCCTCGTCCCAACTGGCGCTAGTTCGTGGCCAGCCCGTCGACGCGGTCGTAGACGCTTAACACTTGATAGACGTAATACCTATACCCTGAGCGAATCTTTTGCCGATCGTCCTCCCCTCTCGTTCTCATTTTCATTTTCTCTTTCCTCATTGTTTTTCATTTTTTTAGACTTCATCCACGGCTAGCAACTTGCTGCTATTCTTTCATTCGTTCCAGGTTGATCCTCGGCCCATTTTCTTTCTCCTTTTGGACTACGACCACGGCTTTCTTGAAGAAAGCCGCTCTCCTTTGCCTTCAAATTCTTTGTTCGTTTGCGATTACCTAAATGTAAAGATTCCCGGTCATTTATCTATCTAAGACACCCGAGCCGTCTTAAAAGCCCCGCCAGACGATCGAGGTTCGAATAAGACAAACGAAGTATATACAATACGTTATCTAGGCATTTGAAGGATTTGGCCCAGAAAAATTACTCAACCTACGAGACAATCTTAAGGTTTTTAATTTGGAGATATTCATTCGAAGCGTTTCTCGGCTTACTAATATCCGCTGTCAAAAAGAAACGAAACGGACAACAGCTGCAATATATGACAACAGATCGATTGGGTTAGGGTGGGAAAGTAAGATGGTAGGACTCGGGCGATGGTCAGTCCAGCGGATTGTGACATGGACGATAGCATTCCTTGCTACCGGGGTATTAGGCGATGACATATTGGTTACCAGCGGGTTCGACAATTGTAACAACAACAACAGCGATATCACCGTAGACAATGTGGACATTAAATACAATAACGCTGACAAGACGGTGACTTTCAACGTTGCCGGAACGAGCGCGAAGGAACAGAACGTGACGGCGAAGCTATCGGTCACGGCCTTTGGACAAAATGTTTATTCGAACGAGTTCAACCCCTGCGCAGTGGGGACCTTCGTCAAGCAACTGTGCCCGGGTACGCACCCCCCATATACAACCCCTAAGGAGTATTCTAGTCTAGTCGTGTGCTTTGCTAATAACCCAATAGTGCCGCCGGGCCAGTTTGGTGCCAACGGGACTCAGGCCATTCCTCCCGAGTTTGCAAAGCAGATCCCTGCTATCGCTTTCCAGGTTCCTGACATTGCGGCTCAGGCGAAACTGGAGCTCAAGTCCCTCGACGACAATTCAACGATCGGTTGTGTCCAGTCTGAAGTGACGAATGGGAAGACGGTCAACGTGCCGGCCGTGTCCTATGTCGCAGCCGGAATAGCCGCCGGTGCGCTGGTGATCGGCGGCGCTTCAGCTATCGGCGCTGCCTTTTCTGGCGCTGCGGCCGGCGCTGGGTCGGGTGTAGGAGGAGTTGGCACAATTAGTCCAACGTTTGGCGAAGTGTTTGGCGTGTTCCACGGGTTTGCCATGAACGGGATGATGTCGGTCCAGTTCCCGCAGGTGTACCGAAGCTTTGCAAAGAATTTTGCCTTCTCGACTGGTCTCATCCCTTGGAGACAGATGCAGATCGGTATCGACGACTTCCGCGCTAAGACTGGCGGAAACCTGACGAGAGACAGCGTGGAGCTTCTCAAGAACTCGACGCTCGTCTTCCCCGACGGCTCTACATCGAACGTGAATGGGTCCTTGTTCAGGCGGTCATTCGACGGATTCACCTACGTGGCACTTCGAGATATTGATACTCAGGTCAATACAACCACCACTATGGGTGATAATGGAAGCCCGACCGAATCCTCGATCCGCACCGCCGTCTCGGGAATTCAAGGCTTTGTCAATACACTCTCAGTCCCGGCATCGAACACGTTTATGACGGTTCTCGAGATTGTTGCTATAGTCATCGGTGTCATCATCGTTAGCATTCTCCTAGTGAAGGTCATTTTGGAAGCATGGGCTGTCTTTGGACGGTTTCCCGAATCTTTGGCAGACTTCCGCAAGCACTACTGGGGTTCTATCGCTCGGGCTGTCACATCTCTCATCCTCCTGTTATACGGTGTATGGGTCCTCTACTGCATATTTCAGTTCACACGCGGGGACTCGTGGGCTGCTCAGGTCCTTGCTGCCGTCACCCTCGCGCTCTTCACAGGTATTCTTGCCTTCTTCTCGTGGAAAATATGGCGTACCGCAAAGAAGCTCAGGGATGCAGAAGGCGACACCTCGAGCCTGTACGAGGACAAACTTTACTGGCGGAAATACTCGCTCTTCTACGAGTCGTATAAGAAGGACTACTGGTGGGTCTTCATGCCGGTAGTAATCTATCTCTTCGTCAAGGGTGCGGTTCTCGCAGCTACGGACGGACATGGCATGATACAGACCATCGCATCGCTGATAGTGGAGGGCCTTTTCCTTGTCTTGTTGCTATGGAGCCGTCCCTATGAGCGCAAGTCGGGAAATGTCCTGAACATCACCATCCAGGTGGTTCGTGTTCTCTCTGTCGCATTGATCTTGGTCTTCGTTGAGGAATTCGGCATTGCGCAGACAACCCAGACAGTGGCCGGCGTGGTTCTCATTGCCGTCCAATCGGCGCTTGCTGTCCTGCTAGCTATCCTCATTCTTTGGAATGCTATCATCTCTCTCTGCAAACAGAATCCCCACCAGAAGAGGAGAAAGGAAATGGGTAAGTGGTGTTCAACAGATGAAATGTTTCCGTCCCGTCGTAACGAAGCAGAGTACTAACCGCACTCGAATCACAGAGAAGATGCAGCGCGACACTTTGACTCCTCTCGACGCTCGCAACTCGCTATTGAAGATCGATCGTACTAAGTCCAATGACAGCACTACCTTCTCCTTCGCCAAGTTGAACACGAATAACGAGAGCAGCGACAGAGCGTCCCGGCGAGACTCATCACCGGAGCGGTTTCTGGGCACGTCCCCTGGTCGTTCGAGCTCCAATCTTTTGCAGGCACCCATCCAGAGCAGACCACTTACCCCTAGCACACCGATGGGCGTCAATTCAAGCCGCGAGAATCTGCTCAGCCACACGGACTCGATAGATCGGGAACCCACGATCCCGAACTTGGGAGGTTTTGGAGGTAGCCGCGCCTACCAGGGAAGATATGGCCCGGCGGGTTCTTTTGCGTATCGGGCACCTGGAGGATATTGATTTCCACTACTCTACTTTGCCCGTTTTCATGGCATACCAGGTACTAATTTGGTCGTTTAGCGATATAGACTTGGGTTATTTATGTTTTTAAAACGTCTTTCAGTTCTCGTAATGCGTCCACGACAGCCTGTATACCTATCTACCTAACTTGTATACACAAACCTTCAGTATTAAAATCCAGCAAGAACATATATGCTCATATTCAATAACATACCATACATAGTCAAGTTTCATGGGCTTGTGTGTGCTTAAGTCTTGAGGGTCCGGGCGTTATTACAGCTTCATTCTAGGTTAGTGACCTATGGCGATGTTCAAAAACGGTACGTACCTTATGTATGTAGGCATTGTGCACGATGCAGCTAAGAGACATAAGTATTACTGGAAGTCAACGCTGTCTGTTCCATTACATAATCATGCAGCTAAGCTAAGCTTCTCTAGTTCAACCTCCAATTACGCAGTTCCAGCTACCTAACCGACGCGTGAGGCTAGCTGCCTGCCTTGCATTACTTTACAGTAAGTACTTGCCAGTCTATGATAGCTACAAGCCCTACCAACGTCAACCCCAGCGTCAACCTCACCTCACCCATTTCCCATTATCCCGATCACAACCCTTCTCCCTCTTGAACAGCAACGCAAATCTCGAGGCGCTTCATTGTCCCGTCTCAGACCTATCACGAGCACCTATTCATCGTAAAAACCATTTGACTTGCTTAGGCCGTCCAGCATTCGCTTGCACTTCGAGAACGATCCGTCGAGATGGACTCTCTCGTCGCCCGATACAGCCGTCCAGCGGCGCTGCAGAGCGAGACATTAGCCGAGAACCAATATGATGACTTCGAAAATGATATCAACCCAACCCTGTCTCTCAAGTTCGCCATGCCCCCGGTAGCACAGGTGTGTATCACTCGATCGCCACAAGACGCTTATGCCCTGTGATAAATTGTCCACTTATCCTTTGCATCTTGGGCTAACTCTATGTGTTTCTCTTCCAATGTCAGCCCTCCGCTTGGTTGCGCGCTGCTACAGATGACCGGTCAAATCCCAACTGCCCAATCAAGATTGCCCACGGCACAACGACACTAGCGTTCCGGTTCCAGGGCGGCATCATCGTAGCAACAGACTCCCGCGCGACGGCAGGCAACTGGATTGCCTCGCAGACGGTGAAGAAGGTGATCGAAATCAACAGCTGCCTACTGGGCACTATGGCTGGTGGCGCCGCCGATTGCCAGTACTGGCTGGCGTGGCTCGGCATGCAGTGCCGGCTCCACGAGCTGCGACACAAGCGGCGCATCAGCGTGGCCGCCGCCTCCAAAATCCTCGCCAACCTCGTCTACCAGTACAAGGGCATGGGCCTGTCCATGGGTACCATGTGCGCTGGCGTCACACCCGAGGAAGGCCCCGCCCTCTATTACATCGACTCTGACGGCACCCGGCTCGCCGGCAATCTGTTCTGCGTCGGCTCCGGTCAGACCTTCGCCTACGGTGTCCTCGATGCCGAGTATCGCTATGATCTCTCAGATGAGGATGCTCTCGAGCTTGGCCGCCGCTCCATCCTCGCTGCCACCCACCGCGATGCTTACTCGGGTGGTTACATCAACTTGTACCATGTGAAGGAAGAGGGCTGGGTCAAACATGGCTTCAATGACACGAACCCTATCTTCTGGAAGACGAAGCTCGAGAAGGGAGAGTTCACCAACGTCACCAGCTCTCTAGAATAAGTTTAGCGACACATTTTCACCTCTGTCTATCTTGGCGGCTGCATCCACGGTACGGGACTTTATCAAGTCAATCGGGCAATCTGGAACCTGGATTCATCGAATGTTTAAAGAGTCCAGCGCATACCAGAGGCCGGGCGTAATGCTGGTAGTGCCAGAAGAATGAAGGCAAGGAGCTTCATAGACCGTTTACATTAGCAATCATCTAGGCATCCGCACATGGCGCCTAGGAGGGTCTACTTATGTACATGTACAACCACGAAGAAAGGGGTAACTTAAATGAACAGAGAAGCTTGATGTTGAATTATGTGTCTTGGGTAGTAGTGTCTGGTCGTCACGGTTGCATCTCGCTAATAAAGTGAATGTCTAAGTTCTATTCTTACAGTGTCCCCCTCCAGTTGGGGTATCATGTCTCGTACCATATACAAGGTATTATACATACTATACAATTTTTCTCTTTCAAATCCCGACAGCTTAGGCGACCTTGTACCAACCAGGAACGCCTAGAATGCCTCCGCCTTCAGCATTGGGATCAAGTGGCCACTTACGAAGAAGGGGAACCTCGAGCCCACTCCGAAAACCAGCTTCATACATCTCCATCCCGGTCCACGCGATCATGGCCGCATTATCAGTGCATAGAGATACGGGCGGCGCGATCATCTCCACGTCGGCATGGCCGCGGGTATTGAGCATGGCCCGCATGACGTGGCGCAGGTACTTGTTGCTTGCAACACCACCTGAGAGCACGAGGGTCTTCACTTTAAGCTTGTCTTGTTGTTTGGCCGCCTTGAGGGCGAACAATACCCGGGTCGCCAGGTGCTCGAACACGAGACGCATTGTGGCACGAGCTAAGATCCTGCGCTCGTCGATTCCCATATTCGGACTCGACAGCATTATCTGTTGTACCTGGCCATTCAGACCAGCAAAATTATACATGGACGCTGCCCGTTCGCCCTGTCCCATGTGGGATAGTGGCGGTGTCAACGACCAGCCAAATTCCGAGTCAAATGGGGCGATCTCCTCTTTACGGCGGGATGGCGGCTTGTACTCGTAATCGTATTGCGAGTTTTCTTCTGACCCCTCGCCAATTGTGCCCTTGGGGTTTACGATGCTGCCTGGAAAGGCAAATTCCTCGAGCAAGGGCCCAAACATGGTGAGTTCGGTGTCGACAGACAATATTTCGTTTGGGAGGATCCGCCGCGCGCACTTGTCCAACATGTCACCCACGGCGATGTTGTCAGATTCCGCCAGAATGGCGTGTTCAGTGAGGGAGCGAGAGTTGACTAAAATAGTATGCCCGCCCGAGACCAGGAGGGAGAGGAATGGGAACTGCGGATGCTGTGTGTTCTCCTCGTATTCCATGGCTGACGGCTGATTCAGAGCGTTGAGCTTCTCCTTCTCTTTCTTCTCCAGTGCACTGACAAGCCGCGGTGTCAACGCGTGCGCCTGCATGTGGTTGACAGCAAGCAAGGGCACACCCCATGCAACGGCTAACCCTTTGGCAATATTCAGACCTGTTACGAGGCTCGAAGACATCCCAGGGCCCCGCGTCACCGATATGAAATCGGGCTTCAGCCGCGGGTCCCCGTCGATAGAAAGAATCGCATCGCGGTTATTTTCCTTCCCTACCGTAGCCGGATCTACCTTGGGCAACACGCTCAGGGCCTTGCGCGTCAGTTCCGCCAAATGGGTGGTGTGCGAGCAAGTAGCTTCGAGCGGGTGAATTCCCTTGTGAGCCCGGTTATCCAAGGAGATTCTCTCGTTAAAGTGTAGGCGGGCCTTGCCGGCACCATCTCTCTCTAGGATCGCCACGCAGGTATCATCGCAGGACGACTCGATGGCCAAGGTTAAGAGCTGACGTCGATCTTGTCGGAAGGGAAAGTAAGGCCGGAAGCGTACGGCGTAGTAAGATGACGGATAGAGGGGATGTAGGGGACGTACGGGACCGGGGATGGCCGAATGAGAATAGACCTGTTGAAGAGCAGGCCGATTAACCCCCGGGAAGCGTCGCCGCGACGATGCCCATAATGTGGTCATCCAAAGACGTCTCCTTCCAAGATAAAGATTGTCTGCTAGAGTCCCAATGAGATAATTCCAGGCGAAGGACCGATTCCTAGAATGCCAATGAAAGTGCTATACTTAAGTATGTATCTTGATCGGACTTCACCGGTTCCCAGTGCTGTGAACAGGACCCTTGCAGGATGGATGTTCCAATGAATTTTTAACGGGTCCTCCTAAAACGGAGCAGAAACACGATAGGTACCACTTCATGTCAGGTTGTGGTTGTGGGTACTTCTAAAGGCGACTCTGCATATGTATGTACCGAGGCATGCGGTCACTAATCCGGGAGTTTCTACTATTTGGAGGACAGGACGAATTGAGAGGTGCTCTATTGAGAGAGCATAGGAAAAACGTGTATTATACAGCATCGGCCCATTGCGATATATCAGTCACAGAGTGAAGTCGTGAGCATAAAGGTAAGTAGGTACGTGGTCGGACGTAGGGACAAGGAGCTTGAATTGCAGAAGGTTGTGTGTGTTGTATGCCCCGGTTGCAGGAATAAGGTAGATAGGTACATCAGCCGTTCTGTTGTTCTGTAATTTAGGGTAGTATTTTAGTGAAGGCTCAGTAGCCAGCGGTGGGGACTTGGCTAGACTAAAGCGGCAGGACCCATGCTACGCTAGCGCATTGATGGGTAAAGCGGTGTGTATAATGGATCCCTTTAAGTTAGCTTCAGTTGTTTAGGACGAAGTATCTTTCCCGTTACTTGGAAGCCAATTTTGCTTCAGAGTGACCTCTGGCCTAACAGCACCCCGAACCCCTCTACACCTCCCACCGCATCGATCAACAAGTGCCAATGCACCACCAATAAGGGCCATTCATCTGGCCAACCCCTGAACCACAGCTCCCCTCCCTGCTGTACAACCTCCCCTCACATCGTCACATTAGTGTCCAGCCAGTTGTCTAGGTTAGCAGCGAGGCAAGCAACCACTGCAGTTGCATGTTCAACTCCACACACAAAACGAACAACCCACACACCTCCCTTTTGTTCAACTCCCCAGACCTTGATAGGTTCCAGGTTATTAATTACCCAGATAACCTAGCCGGTCTTGAGGGCGCTGTGCGTTTCTCCCGAGAGCTATTGTACCTACGTCTCTCTCTAACTTCAACCTCCACTCCATTTCTTTTCCGTCTTCGTTTTTCCTTGATACCAACTTCCCACCTTCTCCTTGCCATTGTGCACCACCACATCCATAATGAAGGGCGAGGTGAGTCGACCCTGCCTAACATTCCTTCGACATGCCTGCTCGGCTTGCCATTGACCCTTGGGACCGAATCGTGGTGACTTAATAAGACCCGAGAGACACCATCGGCCCTAAACCTGTCCTACTTTCGCAGTTGATACTGGCAACATCATGCTAACTCTACGTTTTCGCTTCAGATCCTACATCTTCACCTGGGCCAGGCTGGTACCCAGCTCGGTAACAGCGCTTGGGAGCTGTATGTGTGCACACCGCCCCTGTGGATGTGGTATAAACGACCCTGCAAACTAACATAACTGTGGTTTGTAGGTACCTTCTCGAGCACGGCCTCGGACCTGATGGTCGCCCCGATCCCAATGCTAAGGATGTCCTCGATGGTGGCTCCTTCGAGACATTCTTCACCGAGACAAGCGGCGGCAAATACGTTCCTCGTTCCCTCTTCGTCGATCTGGACCCTTCGCCCATCGACGAGATCCGAACTGGTGGATACCGCCAGCTCTTCCACCCCGAGCTCCTGATCAGCGGAAAAGAGGATGCCGCTAACAACTATGCCCGTGGTCACTACACCATTGGCAAGGAGATGGTTGACAGCACCTTGGATCGAATTCGCCGCGTTGTTGGTAAGAGGCCTATCCCCTTCCCTTCCTTTCCCAACCTTTTTTTTTTTTTTTTTTTTAATATGCTCACGTAGAATCGGTAGACAACTGCAATTCTCTTCAGGGTTTCCTGATCTTCCACTCTTTTGGCGGTGGTACCGGCTCTGGTTTCGGTGCTCTCTTGTTGGAACGTCTGTCTACTGAGTACGGCAAGAAATGCAAGCTTGAGTTCGCCGTATACCCCGCTCCCCGGGTCTCGACCGCTGTCGTTGAGCCCTACAACGCCGTTCTCTCCACCCACAGCACTATTGAGAACTCGGATTGTACATTCCTGGTTGATAACGAGGCCGTTTACGATATCTGCCGGCGCAACCTCGATATTCCCCGCCCTGGCTATGAGCACCTGAACCGTCTCATTGCTCAGGTCGTCAGCTCGATCACCTCGTCTCTGCGGTTTGATGGTGCCCTAAACGTTGATCTCAACGAGTTCCAGACCAACCTGGTACCATACCCGCGTATCCACTATCCTCTGATTAGCTACGCCCCCGTGGTCTCCGCTTCCAAGAGCGCCCACGAGAGCTTCAAGGTTCATGACCTCACCTTCCAGTGTAAGTACATGGCTTGTAGCTGAACTGTTCGCAGCTCTGGCTTCGGATTGCTAATCTCTTTCGGCAGGCTTCGAGCCAAACAACCAGATGGTGGTCTGCGATCCTCGAAACGGAAAGTACATGGCCGTTGCCCTCTTGTACCGTGGTGACGTTGTTCCTCGGGACTGCAACGCCGCCATCGCGGCTCTCAAGGCCAAGGCCTCGTTCAACTTAGTCGAGTGGTGCCCCACCGGTTTCAAGCTCGGCATCAACTACCAGAAGCCCATGGCTGTCCCCACAGCCTCCCCTGCCGACGGTGGCCTTGCTTCGGTCGACCGCTCCGTCTCGATGTTGTCCAACACGACGGCCATCGCCGAGGCTTGGTCGCGACTCGACTATAAGTTCGATCTCATGTACAGCAAGCGGGCTTTCGTCCACTGGTACGTGGGCGAGGGTATGGAGGAAGGCGAGTTCTCCGAGGCCCGTGAGGATCTAGCCGCTCTCGAGAAGGACTACGAGGAGGTGGCCGCCGACAGCTTCGACCCGGAAGAGACCGAGGCTGAGTACTAAGGTATTTGTTTTCGATGTGTAATACCCGCCTGTTATGCAATCTCTAGCATGCCACATTTTGGCTTGTTGATGTTGTGGTTGCCACAAGATACCCTTGTCTGTTCGGAGTCGCGCAACGTATGAAACTGGCTTGGGTGTCGTGGTCCCCTTCCTTGCGAGACTTGCTTGGACAGGGCTGGTTTTTTATGAGGGTTTTATTTACCCTACCTAAGTGAGGATACTGTTCGTAAACAAGATCCGTCGCAGCTGTGATAGGAATAGTGTGCATCGGGACCAATACCGATGATTGATCTGTGAAGGGGGAAAAAAGATAGATCTCCCTAGCTTTTCCGTCCATAGCGTATAAGTAGTCTCCGTTTGAGAGGAGGGACTCATACTTGCACAATTGAAGATAACGTTTTCTCCCCGACCCACGGTGCCCAGACTACTATTTGATGTTGCAGCATTGGGGTGAGCTTAGCTAAGCAGAATAAGGTTTTGGATCCAACCCAGCCTCTGTACTAACGCTGACTCAAGCTGTCACTATCTTTTTACTAAGCAAGGTTTGGAGTACATATTCCGACTCACTCTCTTCTTTTTAAGGTATTTCCCTTGCATTTCTTGTTACCAGTGTTGTTTAGTTAGATCTCCTACTGATAATTCAGTTGTTGCAAGAGTTGGATAACAGCGTTCCCAGACCGGTCAGGTACCTACTAATCTAAAGAGAATAGATTCAGGTTTATTACATCTTGCATTTGTGTATGTATATGTTTCTTGCCTTTTTACGCCTAACTACATAGCTATATCCACAATTACATTTCATGAGTTGTGTTTTCCTTCAAGACATAGGTCCTCTTTAAGCGAACCTTAAGTTAACAGACAAACAAGAGGTCACGTCTATGTTTACCTACATACCTGCTCTATGCCGTCTTTGCCTTTGATATCTGATGAGATCTTCTCTTTTCCTTCACACACTCTCCCTTCTTAAACCCTCACGACATGTGTTCAATGTCTAAGAAGCCGGCCACTTACATTAGCAGCAGCAGCTACTTCGGTACCGTAGTGGTTAGTATAATGCTTTGTTGCTTTGTGGCAGCATTGACGAGAGTTCGATTCCCTCTAGCACCAAGCCTTCCCCTTTTCCTCTTTTATCCTCTCCCTTTTTTGGAAAAAAAATTTTTTTTTTTTTTATAAGAAGAAGAAGCTTGTGTATCTACTTCTTTACTTATCTTGATGTGAGATTTCTTTAACGTCTGAGACCCGAGGGTAGGATAATCTTATTAGTTTCTGTTGTTTTAGTGTTTGGCTTCGCTTCGAACTAAAGATAGTAGCATTGAGGCTCGACTTGACATAGGGAGGGCAAGGGGGCTCACCATAGTATCAATTTTTAGTTTTACGGGCTCATCGGACAAGCACCCTACATCGGTAATCATGACAAGGTGAAATATGCCTTTGTCCGAAACGCTTTATATTACCTTCTCTTGTATCCTCCTTCTAAGAGAGCGCAGAGATAAAGCTATCAGGGATCACTAGGCTGTCAGTAGATGGTTTGTTTTCGCCTGTGCGTCTTACCATAGGTTTTGTGGCATGGATGAAGCAGGACGATATGAGCTGTGCCGGCAATGCCATCTTCGCCATCTTGCGCATGAAAAGTCGTGTTTAGTATGCCTCATTAATCTCTTCTCGCACACTACCATACAGTCGTCTGACGGAACACCCGCGGGTGGCCTCAGATGGCCACCACATGCTGGTAACCTACCTACGCCGGCCTATAAAAAACGATCTATTACTACGTCCATTGCATATCGGCACGAAAGCGGCTGTTCAACGGGAGCTCATTAGCAACGATCAAGGTCACCAAAATTTAAACAGGAAAAAAGAAGAAAAACAAAAAAAGAGATAGAGAAAGGAGCGATCAATTCTATGGGGCATAAAATGCGAATGGGGAATAAGGAGCGAGAGACATAATAGAGAAACATAAGAAATGGAACGAGCCCTCGAGTTGATGGTCCCCCAATCGACGGGGCAGAAAGTGATAAATAGGCCAGGTCAATCGTCTGAAGGTGTTTGACTATTAGGACGAGTTATGTCATCGACGAGCTCTGATCGTCTCTCTGGCCAAAAGTTCTGTTCGTCGGAGCCTGACGCCCCGAGCGTCTGAGAAGTCGATAGTTCCCTACTAGCCCTGCTTCTCTTGCGGCGATACGGATGAGCGGTCTCCCAACGATTGGTCCCGGACGGACCGGCCTGTGCGACATCCGGTTGGGGGGTCTCGCCGGCCAGCTGGTCGATCTCGGCTGATAGCTTGTCTTTTTGCGGGGGTCTATCGTCCTGCAACACTTCATCCAGGGACCGTTTATTGCCGGACAAGGTCACAGGTGACAAGGGAGACATCAAGTCCAGAAGCGGGCTGCCATGGTGTGTTTCTGTTTCACAGGCCAGGTCTGGAGTGTCTGTCGATGTGCTCTGGTCAGCCTGTCGCTCATGCAGAAGCCGTCGAGCTGGGGCTTGGCGTAACCCGCGCTCCGGAGACTGCAAATAGCTTTGCGCAATTCCCCGATCGTCTGAGCCTAGGTCTCTAAATAACGCGTCAGCACCTGTTTCTTTTGCTGGGAAGATCTTCTGGGAAGATCTGCTGGAGGACTTTTGGAGCTTACGAAGAGCCACAGGTGGCGTTGTTCGAGTAGCTCTCATCATCGCCATCGCTGGCCTGCGAGGGCGGCCTGCCGTCCTGGACTTGGTCTTCCAGTGGCTGAGACATGGTTCAAGTAGGATAGCGGCCGGTTCAAGTGCGTCTCCGCCGAGAGAATATCTAGTTAGATAGTTCATAAAGAAAGACTAAACTAAGAGCCGACCATTGCAGCAAATTATAAAGTATTAATGGCTGCTCGTTCAGAGGCAGCCGCATCCCTTTTTTTCCCACTGACGTATAGAGTCCATGATGGAAAAACCGCACAGGGGCGAGATACAGGATTAGCAGTCAACTGACCGGACTACAGGCATGAGAGAAGAAGTCACCATTACTGCGCCCCATAGAGAGTGCTTCATAGTTAGGATTAACAAGGTCTTTCACATCCATTCTGCCTCGAGTACCTAGAGAAGGCCTGTTAGCGCCAGTGTTTGCACATGTGGCTGTACAGTAGCCAGACTCTATCCAACTCTTATAAGTGCGCACCTACCCTATGGGCTGGGATAAAAGTCTGAAGCGACAGTGCATATATAGTAAGCAAGGATCGATAAGGTTCGTTTGGAGGTTGGCCTATTTGGGGGCCACAGAAATAGCAATACATAAGCAGTCAACAGTCAAGGAACGATCGAAGGCCTCCCAGGCCGGGGTTGTCACAACCTGGAGAGCACAGCCGCCGCTTGTGTCATTGTTGCAATTACACTTATTAGTGTTATTTTGACGAGATTGACAGTCCGACAAATAGGTTGAGAGATTGAATGAATAAAGGCATCGCGAGTTTTCTGCCGTATGTAACTCAGGTGCGTAGTGGGCTAACTAGTCTAGTAGCTCAATGAATTGGTAAATAGCTAGGAACTGCCTGGACACCTGCGTCGAAATACCTAACCTAGGTAACTTTAGCCCCTTGCCTAGGAAGGAACACCAGCCAACCATGAGCAGCGCAAGCCTTATCTAGGTTAGGCGATATTCAATCCAATCAAGTTTAGATCGAAGTTGCCATTTCTTAACTCGCGTTTCCATCCAACTCCAACTCCAACTCCAACTCTCAAAATTCCACAATACCAATACACCTACTTGGTCTAACATAGCTAATTACCTCGTAGGTCTCTGCAGATGGTGCAGTCCATGTAGGGGCAGATGGACGTATCCAACCTGTTCGACAGGTGTGGTCAACAATTGAAACGGACCTGTCTTGGCTTGTAAATGTGACAGTACCTAATGACTAGCATGATGGACCGTATGGAGATAGATGATGGCATCGATAGCCATATCGATGAGCCAAGAGGTACAAAGAGAAAAGACCCTCCTTCGTCTGCAGGGGACACCAAGGACAGTGGCATTACCGACAACAGCCCCCGTCGCATTCAGGCATGTCTACCTTACCCGACAGTCAAATAGGCATGCGAAGCTGACTGTCGCCACCCTCTAGGCCCTGGACCCGGATGTTGTCAACAAGATTGCAGCCGGCGAAATCATCGTCGCGCCCGTCCACGCTCTGAAAGAGCTGGTTGAGAATGCTGTCGATGCGGGAGCTACATCGCTAGAAGTCCTCGTTAAGGACGGCGGTCTGAAGCTGCTACAGATTACAGACAATGGTCATGGCATTGCTGTGGGTCAACCACACACACGCTCCCTCCCTCCCTCTTCTTCCTAGTACCCTGCTGACTCACCCCCCATAGAAAGAGGATCTCCCCATTCTCTGCGAAAGATTCACCACCTCGAAACTCAACAAGTTCGAGGATCTGAGTAACATATGCACATACGGCTTCCGGGGCGAGGCTTTGGCCAGCATTAGCCACATTGCCCACCTAACAGTGACCACAAAAACGAAAGATTCCAACTGTGCCTGGCGTGCCCAGTACGACGGTGGCAAGCTTTCGCCTGCCAAACCTGGCCAGTCTCCAGAGCCTAGGCCCATTGCAGGCCGGGGTGGCACGCAAATATCCGTCGAGGATTTATTCTACAATGTCCCGACGCGACGCAAGGCGTTCCGCTCTGCCTCGGACGAGTACAATAAGATAATCGATATGGTAGGCCGGTATGCCATCCACTGCGCCAGCGTCGCCTTTTCTTGTAAGAAGCATGGCGACTCGGGAACGTCTATCTCTGTGCAGTCGCAAGCTTCCGTCCTGGACCGAATCCGTCAGATCCACGGCGGTAACGTAGCCAATGAGCTGATTCAGTTCTCCGCCGCCGATGATCGATGGGGGTTCAAGGCTGCCGGATGGGCCACCAATGCAAACTATCACATCAAAAAGACGACCCTGTTGTTGTTCATCAACAATCGCAGCGTCGAGTCCTCGCATATCAAAAAGGCTATCGAGCAAACCTACTCGGCTTTCCTCCCCAAGAGCGGACATCCCTTCGTCTACCTTAGCCTGGAGATTGATCCTCAAAGAGTCGATGTCAACGTCCACCCCACGAAGCGAGAAGTGAACTTCCTCAACGAGGACGAGATTATACAGTGTGTTTGTGAAACGATTCGTGAGAAGCTTGCAGCGGTGGACACAAGCCGCACTTTTTTGACCCAGACCTTACTTCCAGGGACTATACTACCGAGTAGTAGCAGTCAAGATGTTGATGAATCCTCGGCTAAGGCCCGGGCGGGATCTCGAAAGACTCCTAAGACTCCTGCCCGGCCCTATGAGAACAACCTCGTACGGACGGATGCCTCACTTCGGAAGATTACTAGCATGTTTCCCACTGCGTCTGAGTCTGCAGGTCTCGGTGGCACCTCCAAGAGCGGTACAACAAGTGCCGGCCAAGAACCGGAATATGAGGTCACGGATCGGGAATCTGTCTATTGTCGCCTGACGAGCGTGCGTGATCTTCGCGCCGAAGTACGGGACGATATGCATCACGATCTGACCGAAATCATTGCCAACCATACATTTGTCGGTATTGTAGATGAAAAGCGTCGGCTTGCCGCCATCCAAAGCGGCGTGAAACTGTTCCTGGTGGACTATGGCCACGCTTGCTCTGAATATTTCTACCAAGTCGGTTTGACGGACTTCGGTAATTTCGGGGTGATCAAGTTCCAGCCGGCACTGGATCTGCACGAGGTACTAACCATCGCTGCGGAGCAAGAGAAAATAGCAGCAGGGAACGATATGTCAACAGACGATGACGACTTTGACGTGACCGAGGTTGTGGAAAAGGTAGCGGCCCAGCTCATCGAGAGACGCGAGATGCTGCTCGAATACTTCGGCCTTGAGATCTCGCCCACGGGCGAACTGCTCAGTATTCCCCTACTACTCAAAGGATATACGCCGTCGATGGCGAAACTGCCGCAGTTTCTGCTCCGGCTGGGCCCGTACGTCAACTGGACAGAGGAGAAAGCATGTTTCGAGTCGTTTCTGAAAGAGCTTGCTACCTTCTACGTACCCGAACAGCTTCCGGCAATGCCGGGGAACAGCCAGGCGGAGGAGGACATACCAGATGAGATCAAGGCAAGACGAGCGCATGTTCGACGAACAGTGGAGCATGTCTTCTTCCCCGCCTTCAAGGCCAGGCTTGTGGCGACCAAGTCTTTCATGAAGGGAGGTGTGTTGGAGCTTGCGAATCTGAAGGGTCTATACAGGGTTTTTGAGAGATGTTAGTTTTTAGGCCAATCTCCTCTGTAGCTGGATCTAGCAAGTTTTCTTTCTTTAGCTTTGTCTTGTTCAGAATACCCAATGCGAGGAGTGCTTAGTTTCTAGCTCCAATAGCACGTCACAAAATCACATCACAAAAGGAAGTCACGAGGTGTTGTACAAGGGGCACCACTCAAAATAATAGAACGGAAAAATCATCGTATGATTCCTAACTTTGTGCATCTACTACTGCCTACCTAGGCAAATAGAGCATCTGGGAAAATTGCCAAAGAATCTCCTTCTGCATGTTCTCTTAATTAACTAGCAAGCGCGGAGGAAAATACAAATAGTGTCATCTCGTCACGTATCCCCAGATCCTAGCTCGTAACGTCCATCTCCAGTTTTCACTACTACCTTTTTTTCTTCATTTTGGTTTGGCTATCCCCATCATTCCCTCATATCTCATGTCGTCCAGTGTTAACCCAACTCGAGGTCATGCAAGAAAAACGAAGAGATGATACGAGGGACATGACATCTAAGACGAGCTGTTAGTTCTTTATCACAAACGTAGTCAAAAGAGGCTTGTTAGGTGGGGGGGAGGGGCAAATAACATTAGTGCATACCTTTCTTGTTCCAAGGCTCTGATGACTGGAAGGTCAAGTACCCTGTATCAAAAGGCACATATGTAAAGTGTTTATAGAGTACGGTAATGTTGCTAGGCACTGAAGAATACTGGGTATCGAATTCCGACTGTGTCATCAGGGTCTCTTGCACATTTCTCGTCTCGTGTTTTGTTGAGATCTCATGTGGCTGGTAACCATACGATAGACGAAGATCGAAGAATGAAAATAAGAGATGGAAAGACACCGTGATAAAAACGAGACTAGGTGGACCAAAACGCGATTTTAAGTGTAGACGAGAGACAATTGATCATAGACTAGCGTGGTTTCGTCGTATTGCTATCGAATAGAGAGAGATGGCGCTGCTAGAAAAAACGAAGACCTGGAAAATGAACGTGTCTAAATCTCTTCATTGCCATTGCTAGTAGACACGTGGACCTCGACATCTTCGCTAGCCGTAGTGTTGTCGTCTTCGTCAATGCTGGCGGGGACAGGGGTGGCTTTGGCTTTGGTGCCCTTGTTGTTAGCGGTCTTGCGTTGACGCTTGGGAGTAGGCGTGGGAGGGACACCTGGGATGCTGTGTTAGACACTTTTATGCACAAGTGGGTGAAATAAAATGGATTCAGAACTATGGTGGGCGAGAGAATGATGAGTAGGAAACGGCTTATAGAATGGAACAGGAGTTGCGATAGAGATACGAAACAACGGGTGGTGAAGGGGGGAGACATAATATCATGTAGTAGGGACCATCACGCGGAAGCAGATACGTATAAGGTATCTAAGGCATCTTAGATGAGGCATGACATGGAAAGTCCTGATACTATCTGTCGGGCTAAACATAATAAAATAAAAAATGGCAAGAACGGGCTGGGGACATGGAAGAGTAGGCAATTCACTTAACGTACCATCATCCTCGTTGGTATCTTCGTCGACAAGGGCAGCCGCTTTGACGGCGCGCTTGCGACCTCCGGGAGCTACACATGAGTGTGTCAGTATCGGAGCTACCAGAGTAGACAAACAAAGATGAGAATAGCGAAAGAAAAGACTTACTACTAGCGGCACCGCGCTTGCGCTTCTTGGGGCCAGGGGTAGAGGGGACGGAGGCATCGCCGTTACCGCCGCCATCGGTGCTGTTGGCAGTGTTAATTCCATTTGCCGTGGCGAACCTCTCGGCCTCGACACGCATTTTATCCCATGCGCCACGGAGGGCCTTCTCGGTGCGACCGGGAAGCACGGCCGCGACGCTTGCGAACGGCAGCTTCGCGCCGCTCGCTTGCATCTTCTCGATGATCGTGACGAGGAAGTACATCTAGAATTTTTCATCACATGTGAGTTTTCAAGGTAGAGATACCCATATATGTAGGTGCATAGCATCCGAAAGAGAAGGGGTGCAGGAGCATGATAGTGGCGGGTAAGTTCGAAATGATAAATGATATAAAATGAAGCTAGACAGGAAGGCATGACCGAATGGGACTGAGCGTGGTGGGTGATGAGGCAGATCGACTTACATGCTCTCCCTCACTCCATTTCTTAGGGCCGTTGTCAGACATTGTCGGTGAGTTATATGATATCTGCAGGCTAGGTTAGATTAGTGTCGCAAAATGTCGTGATGAAATGACACTACCTGCCTACTTTAAGGACTGGGAGTCAGCGATAAACACTTAGAAAGGAGGACTTAGTTGCTGTGCGCCGGGATGGATGGAGGATACTGACTTCGAATAGGACACGAAGACAGCGGATGGAGGAAGAGAGGGAGGAAAGGAAGTAGGTGCCAGTAGCGTGGATCGATGTGGAAGACAAGATGTGCGGGTTGGCCGGTAGGTGATGTTCAGAAACAAGCTGGGAATGAGTGATGGGATATCTAATGCGAAGTGGGTAAGTACCCAAGTGGTATTTAGGTAGGATATAAACAACTTGAAAGGGAAGTGAGGTGGTTGTTGATTGCTGGGTTGCTGTAGGTAGTGCTTAGGTAGCGTTCATGGAGCACTTGCACAGAAGGTAGGTACATGTAGGTATGTAAGGTACCTACTAGGCAGTGAGGAAAGTACGTATATGGGATACGGGCAACTACTACAAGCCGATGGTAACAGGAAGACTACCTAGGTAGGTAGGCACGGCAACCACTCAGATTGGTAGTACTTACGCGGTGGATAAGGCAGTTATGTGCTAGGAAGATGCCTAGCTGAAGAATGTGCCAGGTAGAAATAGTCTTTACTAGAGCTGTGACGTTGTCCAGACGAAGGGTAACTGTCAAACGAGATGTAAGGCAGGGAAGGTAAACAACTTGTGTATGTAGGCGAAGACCCTAGCAGTTAGTTGCCAAAAGCCGAGTTAACATCGACCTCCCTAGACGAACACTTACAGGTACATACATCTTTGCCTTGTCTCCCAAATTGTTGATCTCATGGGGGAATGTGCTCAGGTGTGCGCTCAGGTGTGCGAGGATGGGGATATCTACTAGAAGAGTACCCCAAGAAACAACTCGAGAGCCCAACGGTCCGGGGAAACAAGTGATCGAGTAAGAGCAGCGTCCCGTGTAATCACCAGTCACTCCTGGACCAAGATACAGTATATAGAACTCAATGCATACCTAATCCATACCATGTTTTGTTGGCCGGTACAGCTTGCATCGGCGCAAAGGTTCTCGTGGGAGGCTTGCCTTTGCACTCCCAAAAACCTCATACAGTCTAACTTTTTGCTACAAAGGGTATTACTGTGTCTGCTGATCTAGAGTGTACAAGATGACTATAGAACTTCTATAGAGCCTTCTCCCTCGTCGACGTACACGTCGCCGTTATCATCTGCCGTGGTGGGAACCATTCCGTCAACTGGCTCGCCTTCGGTCGCCCTGCCGTTGCTCCCGTACGTGATGCGTTTCCATCCGCACGGCTCCGAGCCGTCCTTGATCCATTCCATCGTCGGGAAGTAGTGTTCGTTCTTCTTCATTGTAACCACCCACGGGACGTTGTCAAACGTCATTGCCCGAAGTCTGAAGTCTACACACACAGGTCAGTTTTGGTTCGAATGGGGGCCATTTATGCCGCGTCCAGGTGGACTGAGCGCACTTACAAGTATTATCGGCGATCTTGACAACGGCTTCGAGGAACGACTTCAGGTCCGGCGTTGCCTTGCCGTTGACGTGGGTGATGAAGTTGGTAGGCGCAAGACTATACTGATACGCCGGCGAGCCGCGGCTCCTAGCCGAGACGTAAACTTCGCTGTGCAGTTTGCTGATCTGTTGCCGGACCGCGAGATGAGGGACGTGCAAGATGGCGCCGCAGAACGAGATGGCGTGGTCCGTCTCGACGTCGTCTGCAGATACCGTCGGGACTCTGAGCTGCATTTCCTTGCTCTCTCGCACAATCACGGCATCGAGCACCTCGGCTGAGTACATGACATCCAGCTCGGATACACGCGTGACCATCTCCCCATTCAGCGTCAGGATGATGTCCCCTTCTAGGAGAACACTCGGGTGGTTCCCACGCTCGTAGGTCCGCTTCGACACCATGAATAAATGGTGGCTATGCTTGTTCACTTCCGAGACTTTCTGTATCCAATCTTCCGATACGCCCATTATACGCGCCTGGGACATGGCGATAGGCCGAAACTCCATCGACAACATGCGCAGTTTGGGGATCTGTCCCTGCTGGATCTGGGAGAGGACTGGAAGCAGGGTCGGAGTGGCAAGACCAAGGTGGTATTCCTCGTCCCTCGACCCATGCACCCTTTCGCCGAGGTAGGTGAGCCAGAGAGCCTGGACTGTACCCTCGCCGTCAACGAGCACGCCACTGCCACATTGACTCAGACTTGTATCTACTGTGATCGCGTCGACGTTGGTGGCACGGTACCGCGGCGCGTCCGAGTTGGCGGGAATGGAGACGGCAGTCACCTCGGTCACCGACGTGGCAGCGTGTACGATTCTTCCGCTCCTGTTAAACCCGATAAAGGTGGTCGATGCACCTTGTGTGATGGTGTCGGTGCTCAACTTGGCACTGAGGACCGGCGCGTCTACCAGGCTAGCATCGTACTGAACAATGGCATAGTTCTGGAGAGGGTGTAGGAACACGACCTTGCCCTGGACCAGCACGGAATCCGCGATTGTGATCCAGATGTCGCATAAGTCATAAGGGACGACAGCCCTTGAGATGACCACAAGGCCCTTTTCAGCATCAATGACCAAACCCATGCCCCATTTCCGGTTGCGCGGAAAGCCGTCTAGCTTAAGGGGTAGTACACACGTAACGCGAACGAAGCTGCGGACCAGGTCAGCAACGGCGGGGTGGGAAGTATGTTCTAGCTGAATGAAAGCTGCCTTCCGGCGTACGGGCGGTTCTGCTGGAAGGGGTTCGCCGATATCCTCGAAGTCCCACAAGCCTGTAGCATCGTTCCTAACCGCCAGCCGCATCTTAGTCGACCAATGCCTGTCGACGTTGAGGATGGCGGTGTTGAGCGTGTGCAGGTCGCGCAAGTGTTTGTAGGTGATCACAACGCGAGCTTTATCCGGAATCTGCCTCATGACCTCGATGAACGTCTTCAGGTCAGGCGTTTTCTTCTGGTCTACACTCTGGATCATCCAACCACTGTCGGCAGAATCTACGCGGAAGGCGCCGGTAGATTCGCAAACAAAGACGCCGCCGCCTTTGCAGGCAACGCCGTAGAGACGGGCTTGCTGGTACGATAAGTCGTGAAAGCTCCCGCCAGCCACCGTGACAAAGCGATCTGGTGTGACGTCGTGTAGGTTGCCTACTTGGATGTCCACCTCAACGTCCTCCCCTCCTCGTTGGAGAGTTAACAGGACCGTTTTCCCAACGTTGGAGTCCAGGATGTCGTCCAGGCGAATGAACTGCGTCACCATTTCGCCATTCACCTTGAGCAAAACGTCACCTTCCTCGATCTTATGATACGAGGGTCCGTCGGGGAGGACAATCTCTGCTACGAGCATATTGGTAGCCTTGGGAAAGGCCTCTCTGGCCGCAGCCTCCCACTCTTGGCTGAGACCCAACCTACGGCATTCGTCAAAGGGCTTGAGCAGGAACTGACATTGAATGGTGCCTCGGTCCACTAGTCTGCCTTCTTGAATACAGCGCAAAGCTCGCAAGGGACGGTCTAGAGGAAGAAAATAATCTGTTGATGCGCCATCGGATCTGCCACCGGCTTGCAGTGCTATGGCGTGGCCATCGATATTAACAACGGGACTACCCGAACTACCTCCGCTAGCGGCGGCATTTGCTTGGTAGTAACAGGTATTGAAGTCACTATACCCTTCGCCATACTCGGGGGCATTGCGATCGAGACGACTAATCACCCCAGAAAGAATACTAAGTTTTTCTCCTGCATCATTTCCCACAACTCGGATTTCGACACCCACTGGAAACAAGTCAGCATCAGCGCGCAGAGATGTTGTCCAGAAAGGCGAGCAAAGAAGGGAAATGGCCCACCTTTAGCAAGATCCGGTCGAAGAGTCAAAGCGGACACTGGCATATATTTGATGGCTTTGGGGTCGAAGCGAAGGATGCCGAAATCGTGGACAGGGTCACGATACACTGGATACGCATCGGCTTCTTCGTGATTGTCGAAGACGACGTAGCCCGTGAATGGTCCGGCACCGACGACGTGACGATTCGTGATGATCAAGCTGTCCACCGAGTCAATATACCCTTGGCGCACTATTGGAACAGAGGGAGGGGCCGCGTGAACGGAAAGGTCACTCACCCTCTCTCTGCATCTACGACAAAACCCGTTGCCTCGCTGGCACATGCGGCATCGGTGTCGAAGGAGCAGGTTTGGCAGAAACGGATAGACACTACGCATCGTACCACTTGTTCGATAGTGGCTTGCCACTCTGCCGTATCAGCTTGCTGTGGTTGATAAAAAACAGGAACCTCATCGTCTTCGTGGTCGCCTTTTGAGATGTAACCCGTGGCCTCAATATCTGGCGTATTCTCGCCCGGAGATGCCTTGCCATTCAGGCCATGGCGAAACTGCTTGAGGGGTCGTTCATCGGCAGGAGAGGGCGCCTTTCTTTTCGTCCTCGAAGAGGAAGGGCTTGCGCCATTCATTGCGACGGTTGTGCGGGAAGCAGAGAGGCACCGCTTCTGTTGCTGTTGTATTTGTTGTTGTGGTTGTCGATGATAATGACAGTGATGGTGATAACGATACTGCTGCTGTTGCCCTGACTTTAGAAAGGAGGCCGTAGATTGGTGGTTTTGTGGACAAGATGCTCGGTCGTACAAGTAGTCATGCGATTTGGCTATCACACGAGTGGTCCTGACGTTGGAAACCGGTCGGAGACGGGAGATTGGTCGCGCGAGGTTGGGTAACTCGACGTGGCTCAGAACTCGGAGAAGTAGGGAGCGCCTCATTCAGCGCCGATTGTCACCGTCGTCGAGCAACACGGAAGAACCAGCGTTGTTATCACCGGACAGTTTGTCTGATACTTTTAAGCAACAAGTAAGTTGTGGCCGCATCGGGATGGGAGTGAGAAAGCGCAAAGCGGTTTCATATGCTTTAATCCGGGACGTAAGAAAACAAGCAAGCCAGAAAAGGCTAATGCGGCCCCGCGCAGGCTAGGTCTCTCGAGTCTTGACGCTGAAGGCGGATTAAGAGAGGCAAGGCATGAATGTTGTTGGTTGTGGTGATGGGAAATTATGGACGATCAACAGGGTATGAACTATGTACCTAATCTACTATCGAATAATACAGTAGGACTAACAACTTAAGGGAGCTACACAGTATAATGTCATGTCAAAAGCCCCTTTAGAGCCTTTGCCCCTATCGGGAGCGATACGATTATAAGTATACAGTAATCTAACACGCTGCCAGATACGGTGCGGGCTGCTCGACATCTACATTTTCACCACTGAACGCTCCGAGTCATGCTCATAAAGCCTGACCAAGACCTACATAGTACCTGGATCTTGATTATTTATATGTTTTATTGTCTGACTCTCTATGTTTATGGATGCCATAGTAGGACTTTATCATACTCATTATCGCCTAAAACACACACCACAATCAGATATCCAAACGGGTGAATACAGCACTAGAGCAGCGGCATTTAGTGTCGTTCATCATAGCGAGATTAGTGTAAGACAATTCAACTGTATTGTCGTGCTGGGTATTATTTATTATGAACTAATGTCCTATTTCGAGGAACCTAGGTAGGTAAGGACTTAAGTTGGTGGCTATAGTCTAAGTAGGTACTAAACCGTTTATTCCCACAGCGTCTGGGGAATGGCATATAAGGGCAGTCCCATCAAAAGGACAACGAGTTTGAGACGTTAATTCGAGATTTCTATGACATACCGCAGCGTCAGATCAGAGCAGCTAGCACGCCAGCAACAAAAACGACAAAGCCACTAATGGGCCTATAACTGGTGCCGCCGCCTTGAGACTCGGTGCTGGTTAATGATAGTGATGGTGTGGAAGAGGTAAAGGTGGTGGGGAGAGAGGCAGTTGCCGTCACGCCAGCCTCGGTGGAAAATAGGATACCACTTATACTGGGAGTCGTCGGCTCCGGTTGTGTGGTGCTCGTAGTACTCGTCTGACCAGTCGTAGTTGTCTCCTGTGCTCTGGAGTCCGAAGTAGATACCCGATGGATAGGTCTGGATGTGGATCTGCTCTTGAAAGATCCGGACTCCTCGAGCTCTTTTGATCTTGTGGTTGTGGTTGTGGTGGCTGTTGTTGTTGTTATCGTCGTCGACGACGTATGTCGCGTTTTTGCCGACGACTGTTTCGTGGTTGTAGGTTTTGTCCTGGTTGAGGTATGCGGTGTCTGACTAGTAAGGGGCCCAGGTATATCATATCTCTTCGCGCATTCCTTCAAGCTTATACCATCCGGACAGCACCATGTTGCACCCTGCGCGTCGGCAGAACAAAAATAACCGTCGTCACAAGAATCTAGTCGGTGGTTCAGCATGTCTAGAAGAAGAAAGTGTTGGGCCATGTACTCACCTCCAGTGCCACCGGGACAGCATGTCTGTTTCTTGAGAGAGTCGTAGCAGTGTTTTAGTTTGTCGTCCGAAGCGCACCGCCTGAACCCCTTTCCACAAGCCTCGGCACACGTGTCACCATCTTGACAGAGTTGTTCCGTGGGCGAGTACCCTTCGATTGCCCTGCGATCGAGGCCGAATATATTTCTGGTAGACATGCGAGCGAGCTCCGGTCTGAATGCATCTTGTACGGGCTCCGCCAGCGCTTGGCCAGCCAGGCCGACCATTAGCAGAGCGGACGCGACGTAGCCGCGCATGGTACAGTATGCCGCTACGCCGGCACTGAATGGGAGGCGTATTCAAGAGAGCGACTCCAGGTGCGACTCCAGCCGTCACTTAGCGATGTAAGGAGATATTTAAGATCAACGAGTAACAGCAGTCAACTTGGACAATACGTAGAAGTGATCTGTATATTTACGGAGTTAGATATATACCTGGTTTAGACCTAGTATTTCAAGCCGGTCGTGGGCAAATGGATGAATGGATCCGTTACAGGAGGACCACACAAATGGTCGTCCTTAATTTCAAGATACTGGAATCTGGACAGGGGTGCTGTTGTTCACCAACCAAAGAGACACTACGGACGCTACGGACAACAGCCAGAAGGGGCAAACACAGGCTTGGCTGGACTGGGTAGTGACAGGGGAACAAGACAAACTAAAGAGCTACCCATACCCACCGTGCCCAGCAATCTACTATAGGTCTGTTCCTACCTAATCTGCCTCCGTCAACAACCATTGGGGAGCGCCTTGTTTATCTACATAGTGTGTACAGCGAACCTGCACGGGCAGCCACGGGATTGTTTCGTAGTGAGGGCATTTCTACGTCCTAGGACAACCTACGTACTTGCGGTACATAATGTAGGTAGTACCCAGGTAGAGGTAGATTAATGCATGTATGTATTACCTAGCGTTCCAGCAGAAGCAGGACCTAGTACCTACCTTCATTGCGTATCATCATACATATGTACTACTGGTATGTACTTTACTCACCTAAACCACGATCGACAGGACAGCATACGGCATTGGTCGTTTCAGAAAAGCTTAGCGCCCAGCTTTTTTCCTACTATGTAAGTACATAGTATGTAGGTATGTACATAATAAATGGTATTATATATATAGTAGGTACTATGTAGGTACAGATATACTGTTGGTCTGTTGATAGGCGAGCTGTAAAACCTCTCCTGTCTGTGACTGCCCTTTTTCTATTTTTGATTGGCGGCAATTGATGCCATGCATGAAGCTAAAGCCGTGGCGTGGTAGATCTCCAGAAACTCGTCGGGCTAGGTACCTAGTTGCACTAAACTACGGACGTACATACAGTCTGAGACTGAAATCAATGTTCATCTGTTTGCCTTGCACACCGACTATAGACAGCACCTACAGATATATAGACGGTGGTCCCTTGAAAAAGCATTCCTTAGTTGATAGATAACTAATCATTGCCTCCCGATCTTTATTAGCGAAAGCAGCCGATATGTAATGCACGGCTTTCCCAAATGCCTGCGCAGCATATGAGGCGTCACAACGCCCCCGAAACCTTAGTTTTCAAGTACTACCGGCCGCTATTCTAATTACTGGCGAATCTTTGACGTGGTGTTCCCCGTATTGCCCAAGCGCCAGTCAACACCAACCTGCAGTAGAGGGGCGAGCCGTGCGGTGCTTTCTGAGCTGCTGCTCCGGCATAGAGGGGCATTTCCGGCTCCTGCACCGCCTTATCTGTCGAGGTGATGTTGAGTAGCATAAAGAGTCTGTGGCGAACCCGCCGTGGCCGACATCGTTTGCCAATACAGAACTTCGGAAATGCTCAACATATTTGATCGCCCAACATGCCATGCGTGTGCCTATGCGCGTGCCTATGCGCATGCGTGTTTGCGACTAGCTTACAGATGTACTGCCTCGCATTTTAGATTTTGCTCAGCGAAACATTCGCATAGATAATAAGCCCGTAACATGTGGGCATATATATAGGTATTCAACAGCTTTCTTTTACTTTTTACTCGCCGAAGACTTTACTCTCCTACTAAACATTCCCGGAAATCACTGGCCCCCAATAGACTATTTATTCGTTATGAAGGCGCTTTCTTACACTCTTACTCTCATAGCACTCGGTGCTCGTTGTCTGGCTTCAGGCGACGGCATCGTTGTGCGCCGGGATGCCACCACTCTCCATAACACACTGAATAGTGTCCGTACGCGTATGATCGAGGCGGACAACCAGCTTGAGGCCTACTACGGCGGTTCCCCAACAGCTCTTCGTGATGCTGCTCAAGCTCTCTATGAATCCATCGACGACGGCGCTAAGCTTATGCGGGAGATGAATGCTCTTTCGCTGGAAGATGTGCAGTCCATCTCTTCAGACGCTGGTCAGCTTTCGGCAGCTGGCACCAAGTTCCTCACCGACCTCGGTGCCGCTGCCCCCGTCTTCGGAGCACACGGGCTATGCGGTATTATATACAAGTATAGTCTCCATCTCGGTAAGTCGACTGGTTGGATATATGCTCCGTAGACGTCTCGTATTGATGTGCCACCTCCGTACTCTAGGTCGCGTCAGCGAAGAGTTCTTTGAGGCAGCCAAGGACAAGTTTCCAGCCGAAGGCCAGGAGCAGGCCGACGAGGAGATCCAGCATAACAAGGAAATATTTGCCCAGTGCCAAGCTGCGCTTGCTCCCGGTGCCTGTGTCGACCTCGTCCCGCCGCCTACAAGCAACCACAACTTCACCGAACCGAATAAGCCCCACACTACCAGCGTCAGCTGGCAGACACCGGCCCCTAAGCCACCCGGACAAGACGGAGATAACCGGCATCCCACCCCGATTACCGGTGCGGCAAGCATCTTAGACTTCTCCGTCAGCGCTGTAGTACTGGCGTCGGTTGCACTTTTGGTCTGGTGAGGGTATCGGTGTGTTTGGTATTTTCTTGTGGAATTTGAAGGAGTTAATAGACCGGGTTAGAAAAAGCACAAAAGCAACGGAGGGTGTAGACTCGTGCAATGGAAGTCGGTCGATTCCAAGCAGCTGTGTATGTATCTGATTTACTTCTTGGTAGCAACTAAGTTGAGGGTTTATCCCTTCCGGGCAATACTGAGCGGAAACACAATCTAGTCCGTCATTGTCTCTGGCCGAGGACAGCATCATTGCGGTCAGTAGCAGACGAGTCCAGGGGCATTATTCAGTCTGTCTCACCTCCATCGCAAATACGCCAGGACGGCCTTGGGGTCCATTCGGCACTCCATACAACTTCAGAAGCACCTCTATACTGCGGCTTCCCCAAGCCAGCAGCGATCGGAACTCGGGTCACACTTACCATAGGCTTAAGTGCTTATCCCCCACCCCAAACGAGGTGTATCGACTAGGAAAGTCCCTTCTTACTAGGTATTCCCACAGCTTGGCGCCGGAACTTGCGCAGGTACCGATCTGTATTCCGCCACGACGTTGCGTCTGTTTGCTTGTGTGCTAAGTAGACAGGAGAGGTACTACGGATACCTTCCTTACGTGCTAGGACAGGAATCCGTCGGCATCGACACGTGGGGTGCAGCGACCCGAGAGCTTGGACGTGCCGGGGTTGGACGCGCCATGGTATCATATACCTATATACATATACATGTCATTTCGCCCACCCGCTCGTGTGCATGCTCGTGCTCGTGCTCCAGGAAGATATGCCAATAATATAGCCCGCCTTCTGAGTTCCGAAGGTTGGCTGGAGCTCAGAGGACATAAGAGGTGAGCCACGTAATAAAGCCTTATCCATCCATAACGAGGCAGTCGCCTAACTCTTGCACACTTGTTATTCCTTTCATTTGCTTTTCCTTTGGACAATCATGCCTAGGGACCATGCCACGGTTCGTCCCATAGACCGACGAACCGATTCCCTACAGAGGGGCCAGCCGCATGTCAGAGAATGAGCTGGGGTATGCGGATTCGACTGCGGGAATTAGGAGCGCGTTACACCGAGCGGTACCGCTCAAGTGGCGATGTAAGACGTGCAGGGCGAAATGGAGCAGGTGATAGGCTGCCTAGATCTAGAGACTACTACCAGGTAGGTAGATAATGATTCCAACTGTCCAGCACGGGGCCATCAGGGAAATTATAGGGAAGAGTGTGTACTTAAAGAATCTAATAGGAGAGGCTCGACTCTTTGAAATTGCAGATGTTAATGCAACGTTCAGTCTAAGAGTGGCAAAGTTGACGGTAAGGGCTCGCCGAAGCGGTTTTCCAGACATTCCCTCCTGCAACCATTCCCAACTCACTTGCGAATGGCAAAACGTGCTGTTTTTCTAGCCTAACCTGCCTTAGACTCCTAGGTGGCGATGGCAGGGCCTTAGATCAGAGGGTATGTAGGCAGCTGTTAAGGTTGCTGCTAGGTTAGCTGATTGCACGCATACCTTACACTCCTGGTCCGACGGATGACTCTTCACCGCCAAACTTGGTCAAAGTCCTATAGGTATGCGGGATCCACGTCTTCTCTCCCGTCGCTATCTATGCAGCCCGCTCTCGATAGGTCGAACTGCGTGAGATGCGTGAGATGCGCGGGATGCATGGGATACGTGGAATACGCGAAGTTGTACGAAGAGCGCGAAGTACCCAGAGACCCGGGAAAAAAAAAAAAAAAAAAGGCGCTGAGGCTGTCTTATTCTTACTTGAAAACGGTTCGGAACAGGGCTGAAGAATTGGGCCGCCCTACTTTGCAGCTTACATGGCTTATGCCTATTCAGGTTAAGCCGTAATCTTCGGTATGTTCGGTCCCCCGAATGACGACGTCCTTCGAGGTCTTTCGACCCTGATATATCACACTAAATCCGTCTGTGGGTTTCCTTATAGTATGCTGAATGTATATACAAATACCTGACCCACCAGTTTCCTACGCCGGGACCAGACCTGTTAGTCCCATTTCACGGCCTGCCTGTCGCTTCCGTTTTCCTGAGCCGTCCCGAGAGTATATCACCGGCTCCACGGCCGTCTCATCAGCCACGCCAGGCCAAAGCTCTATGATTCCCAGGCGCGACCGCCTCTTCTATGATATTGGGTTCACGGGTAGATAGAGGTACTTATCGCGTTATGTCACAGTCGATGCTGATTTCTACGTCATCAGTGCTGAGCTGACAACTCCAGGCCAGCTTCTTGCCGCACGGAATAAAACGGCCCACCATCTATACTACGTATGGCGACTAAGTTAGGTACATTACATTGTAGGTAGGCAGGTAATCTAGTACATTCCTGGAAAATGCAGGGGTTGGCGCCGGCACCTCTCTCTCAGCCCTTTTGGTTGGGCCTGGCCGAAAACTACTTGCTTGGCAGCTTTAGGCGGGTGCCAGGAGCGGTGACCTTCCGGCACACATGGGTTTTGTGTTCGACTCCAAAAAACCAAAATACCTGCCCTGACGTTGCGGCTCATCTTAAGCCAAGCTGCAAATACTTGACTTGTTCTGTTTCTCCTCCTTTCCGTTGTCTTTGGTTCAACTCGTCCATGGAGGACGCTTGACTCTTTGTAGAAACACCCGAATAAAGTAAGCAGAGTACCTAGTGAGTGGCAGCAAGTATGCAACTCGTGAAATATGAAGGAACACGGTAGAGCTCGCCGAAGAAGGGGCAAGTTTGCCGCATATATGCGGTTGTCACGGCCCTGTTCAAGACCACTAATAGTAGTCGAGGATGCCATGTAACATTGCCCATCGCATTCAAGGACCCACAGATGGCCATCATGGGAGGCGTCGCCTTTCTTCTATAAGGTCTCCATTATCCCATAACCCGGGACCTCGACGCCAATCCCCTGTGTATGGAGACATGCCGGATCGTCTTGGTAGTATATCAGGAATCGTTTGAACAAAGTACGAGTATACCTTGTAGGACAGTCGAAAACCCGGTTCCTGTCGGTCAACCCAGGAGAGTACAAATGAACTATACAAGGAAGCGTAAGTTGGTTGTTGGTCAACTGTCGGCCTACACCTGTCGAGGCCTGCTAACATCTCTCTCATAGGTGCTCTTCTCGCTTGCGACTTCTGCCGGTAACTTTGGTCCCTGGCTCTCCTAAAGAATGAACCCGTTGGGTCTTCGAGTTTTACTGACATTATATATCCACTGGAGGCACCGTAAGCGGCGCTGTGATGGCAAGAAACCGTGCTCTACATGTCAGGATTCAAAGGCCGACTGTGTCTACCAAGAGCTGCCTTCGGACAAGTATGCCGAGCCCTCTAAGCACAGCTCTAACTAACGCCGGGAGACAGGCGGTCGGCTGACTTTGGCCCATGTAGGATAGAGGAGAGCGGCCCGGGCGCCGTCATCGACCGACTTAGCCGAATCGAAGCCCTTCTAGAGCAGCAAAGCCAGCAGATCTACCAGCTGAACGTTCGATCTAGTCAGAGCCCTTACCCGACAAGTCAGTCGGACCACATGTCGGAGAAACAGGGTGATTTCATCCGGCTTCCTAGCGAGTTTGATGCATCGGCGGAGGCGTCGCCATTTCTTATCCCTAGGAACCATGCAGCTTTGGTCACTACTCTGCTGGCTTTTCGACAGGTACGCAGCGTCATCGGTGACTATCCCCGGGATTTGTTCTTTCAAGTCGAGGAAAAGCTACCATTGCCCGGACTGTTGGGACAGATTCATGACGCCCCTCTGGCTTTCCCAGTATTAGACCCCAGTACTGGTGAGTGAATCCCGGGAGGAATCCCCTACGCTACTAGTAATGGCTTCACTACGCCCATCCAAGTCCTTGGAAAACAAGGCTAATCTTCATTAACCTCAACTAGTGGATGCCTTGGCTGCGAGTTACTTTCGAAATGCTCATCCCCACCACCCACTCTTCACGCCTCGCGCGTTCAGACTCTGGCAAACGAGATTGTTGGAAGCGCAGGACCTAGACAACGTATCGACCTCGATATGTCTATGTGTCTACGCACTGGGCGCCTTGTCAGCACCGAACAACCACCAAAAGGCCCCTGAAAGCCTGGGACTTGAATATTTCCAGCCCGGTCTGAAGATCATTATCCGCGAGTTGCTTTGGGGTTTCCGCCCCAACGTTATGACCTGCCAAGCCTTGTTACTGGCGGCCTCGTACTTTGCCCACTTAGGACGCCCGCGTAAGTGCGCCTTCACACCTGAGCCCCATCACTAGCTTGACTAATTCCAAAAATACTCTTAGTCCACAGCCTCCGAATGGGCCACTTCGCATCACGGTTCCTACTTAGCATCTCTCAGAGGTAGGGCTTATCATACTCGACGCTACATGGCAATGGCTCACGCAATTATTTACTTAGCCGACACGATAATCTCACGTATGCCAAGTTTGACGACACCGAAGTACGGGTGTACTGGCAATGCTTCATGGTCGAGTGGTGAGACCCCATCCTGGATTTTTGATCCGCTCACGGAAGGAAAAAATGCTGACGGCTGCTTTCCCAAGCGACGGGGCTGCGGAACTCGACGTATCACGAAGTGGAATCGAGCCGTTGGGGGACGTCATGCAACTTCCCCAAAGCCTGGAGTCGGCAGACGATGAGAACCATATCTATTCGATTGCCGAGCACGCCATCAGGCGACTCCTCAATCGTATCCTGAGCGCTCTCTACAACCCCGAGAGCACTGTTCGGCAGTCGGTTGCCTCCCCGGACCCGATCCACATATGGCAGAGTCTCACCCTGCCGCGGCTCTTGTCCATCAGTGCGGAGCTCAATCGACAACTGGAGCAGTGGTACAGCTCGATCCCGGACTACCTTCGATTCCCCAAGGGCACTGATCCCTTGCCAGCCGACCGTTCTCGTGTGCTACGAAGTCGATACTACATGGCGAGACATTTGATCCACCGGCCTTTCCTCCTGCAGGCAGTTTCTCGGTACCGGGAAGAGCGGTCGCCGTCCTTGTCTCCCCTGCTGGACGCCGGCCCGTTCAGCTTGCCAGTCCCACTCGTACTGGAAAAGTGTGGGACGTGCATCGAATCGTGCGTGACTTATCTTCAGAACGCGGTAGAGATACTCGACAGGAGGTCACCATATTTGTGGACCTTCTCGCAGGGTTGCCTGGGTGCGCTGGTGATCCTCTGGTTGGCGGACAGCTCGACGTCCTTGACGCACTTGGTACCGGCCATACGACCCCTTCAGAACCTTGTTTTAGAAAAGCTCGGCAGGTGGGCGGCAGAGGATTCTAGCTTCGATACCGAAATTCGAATCATTCGACAATTGAAATTTCTGGAGCGGCCGTGAGCGCCACCAGCAGGCGGAAAGCCGTCCTCTCCCGCGTTGATACGTACTTAGATACCCGAAGCCGGACTTGCAGGATATGCTCGTCGGCTTCAGATACAGATGAATAGATACCTCCTGATCACCTAACACCCTGAATGCATGAGATCTTGATGGAATCGGCTAGTCTTGCCCAAACTTTGAGACTACCAACATACTGTACATAGCTACTACATATGTAGGTACATATCTACATAGGTACTTAGTAATGATTAATAACCTACATGGACTACTACATGTACGGCTACATGTACTGTCGTATATACCTACGTACGTACGTACATACGTATACATAACATAACGACTGCCTATCCGCCACGATACTACACGGTAAAGTCGCATGCAGGTAGCCCCGTTTCGCGCGAAACTACCACGCTGACATCACAGTTTGGGCTGCTGCATGATGCACATGCACCTGTTTGCAGCAGGCAGGGGAGGCTTGCGTGCTTCTAGAAGGCGAAGGAGAAAGTTGGATACTACAGCCATTAGTGATTTATTACCCGAAGTCGCGACCTCTCTCGCGTCTTTTCTCGTTTCGATATGACGGACATGACGGACACGACGGACATGACACGACGAACATGACACGACGAACATGACATGGCCAGTACGACGGTTACGAGAAAAGTGATAAAAATAAGAAATTCGGCGAGGCCGGCTGGATACTGGCCTGCCTTTACAGTTGTAAACAATGTGGGTTTTGCTGCCTGTTCAAATTTCAAGTGCAATGTGTAATCTGAAGTTGCTGCATGCGACGAGACGACAATTGCCTGTACCTACCCTGCATACATAGTACTGCTACTACGGTACTTAGTACAATAGATAGCCTAGGTTAGGTGTTCCCAACTTGATGTCTACCTACAGTAAGCGGGTACGTAAGGCACTGTTCCGAGCCATTCCGGACCCGGTGCATTACCAGTAACCTTATCTAATCCTCCTAAGCATTTACAAGTCCCTCCGTATTCCGAGCCGGGATGAAGTAAATTCCCGTTAACAAATTGGGATTTCCTGACGGTTCTAATTTGGCGTCGATTTGAGGTATTATCGTTGTTGTTGTTCGTTTTCGTCTATTTGGATTCCATTCAAACAACTGGTTAATCATGTTAGCCGACCAGTTCCTTCCCCATCTTCTCCGTGAGTTGTATATGCTTTTTGCCACCCTTCGCCATTTACTGCCACCGGCATCGTGGCGTCGCTCAACGACACGCATCACGTCCTTGTCCGGCTTAGACGGAACAAAACCTACATGGAGTGGTAAGATTGGGGCATGCTGGGCTATTCTTTTTTTATTCATTCACTATTATTGTTTTTTATTATTCTTTTGTTCGTGAAATAACGTGGCTAATGTAGGGATATGATCAGGAACAGAGAACTCTACCTATACCTACCTAAGTTAAGGTAGGAGCTAGTGAATAGCAAGTATTGTCACATACGCATGCATCTGTCGTTGCTATTGCTTGTTTGGCCGTTGGCGGAGCTCGGCCGTGCAGCCAGGTTGAGCTAACTCGCCGACCGCGAAAACACACGGACGGACGGACAGACGGACAGACGGCAATTACTCACGAGACGATCCATATCTTGGTCATCGTGACTATTTTCAGCTAGGCCTATGTCACAGCAATCAAACGTAACCATGTAAAAACCATAGACCATTGGCATCGTCGATCCCGAGCGTCGGCCGCGGCAAGCCTTTGCTCGTCCTCCGTTGGGAAGCCGCAAGCATCCGTACTAAGACTGACGCTATGCTTCGCCTATCGAGGATACGAAACCCGGTGCTATCGTATATGGCTGAACTAGGGGGCCCAGTGGGTTTAACAACACCCATGATGTCTTATGGGTTGCAGGTATTTTTACACTCTCCGACCATGTTGACCGCTCACCATACGACGTTCAAGGGGTGGCATGCTGCGGCGTGCTGGCCCATAGCAGCATAGCAGCATAGCAGCATAGAAGCATAGTAGCATAGTAGCATAGTAGGCAGTGGATGAGGCAGTGGGCCTCTTTGCTAGCTACTGCGTGGGCATTCATCCTGGCCCTCATCTTGTCACTACTGGCTGAGCGGACCATCCGCCTGCCAATGATGAAGCACCATAGCTTCCTTCAATCTGTTGACCGCTTGTAGATCGACGGACACAGGTAATCGCAGGGGGCTTGAACTTGGACCAACTAGGCTGCTCTATGCCCTGTCAAAGGCTTATTTATGTTATCAGCTACCAGGGATGAGAACCATTGCTCTGGTTCTTCAGGGGAGTTACCTATAGGCTCTGGCATCATCTCATGTCATCCAATCTCACAAGTAACAGTCAATGGTAGCAGGCCGGGTATATCCTGAGCCTGTCAAGGGGGGCAGAGTAGAAACCCTCCCCCCCTTTCCAGCCTGAGATTATGTCAAAGGGGCAAATATCCGCCACCGTGCCAGTTAACGGATATTCTCGCATGCGCCTGGTACGCTACGCCTGCAATGAGAGACCACATGGATAGCCCCTTCTCACCTAGTCGGAGGTCTCGAACATCTCGACTACCGCAGGTGATGCAAGGAGCACGCATCAATGCCTTACCTTATACCACGAGGCGGTGTGGCACTCTCATACCCTGTGCCTTATCCACTCAGGCAGGAGGACGAGAGATGCTCATTGTACGTAAGACCACAGTATCGCCTGTGGATGACATGTAGGACCTTGGGTCGGTTAAACAGATAGGCATGCAGGTAGAGAGCGAAGATACGCTCAACAATTTAACCCCGTCTGACTTCGACGCTGTGACTTAGACCCATCATCTCTGCATGCACCTGTCTTAGGACTGGCCGGTGGTTGGACACACGTTACTCAGCTTTGCCACTCAGGCAAGTAGGTTTTTATGACACCGATCCACGGCCTAGACCATTTGCTGTTACTGTTATCACTCACGTCCTTACCACTGCGCCATCCCGGCCTAAGAACTTAAGGGTTGGTTAGCTGAGACTGGTGAAAAGGGGTAGGGACAGTTCGGCACAAGAACAGCGAATGTAACAGACCAGAGACGGTCATTTGAACGAAATACTGAGACGACCCAGGTAAGGTGACCCAGTCTCATTGACCACACCTGTTTTCTCTTACATAGTCACCTTGCAATCGCAGACCCGTATGTCAGTGCTGTTCTAGGTGCCCGCCCCCTTCCAGTAGCGCCAGACCCCCTTTCAGCAAATCTAGATGAATGGTGAATTATGCAAATACAAATACAAATATAAATGAGGTACTCCTACCACATATGTAACACTTCACGCCGGCCGGCGTGCCAGTAGGCATCAGGCGAATCGAATTATATTGGTAGCAAGTTTTATGTTACAATCCCATCCCAACTTGCCTGTTATACTCCCAGGCATTTAGAGTGGATTACATGTGTGAAGTATTCTGCTTGTAGGGTAACCTATGTGCCCGGCCGCCAGAGCCGCCAACTTCAGTAGAAGCAGGCTTACGACGTCATTCCGGCGCCGTTGAACCACTTCCAATGACAAGACTCCATCCCTAGCCAATATGACGCCGAATGACTGTATATTACAGTACCTTAGGTTAGTTACACAAATAGAGTGTTGTTACGCTTTAGGCCCTCCGATACTGCGGATATAAGAGTCCCTTTCTTCCCAACGCCGACCAGTCCGGTAAAAATAGAACCGGGGCTGTAGATGCATTACTTCTTTCTCCTCTATTGTACGGTTCCGAATTCTAGTGCCTTGCCTTGGACTAGTAGGCCGATGATGAGACCGAAAAGACCTAAAACAGAGCTAAAAATCTCGATGACGAGGATCTTCACGAACCTGCGCGAGGGAGAAGTTAGCTACCTAGGTATGGAACGAGCAGACAACGCGCAATCGTGGGCGGAACATACAGGGAAGGGTCTGCTGCATCAGCTAGCGCGGCACCGCTACCGTTCATTCCGACAGCGATACCACAGACAAGATTACAGCCTCCAACCGTCACACCGGCCCAGAAGAGCGCGAAGCCCGTGTAGTAGCTGTTTCCATCGAAGAGGTTGTCACCCGTCGTGTAGCCGACCTTGGAGGAAAAAACGATGGCCATGATGACGCCGTAAATGGCAACCACCTCGCAGAAGATGATGGAGATCAGATTCTTGGTTCGAATTCGCGGGGCCTTGACACCGCCGCCGAGGATGGAGGAGCCCGTGATGAATATACCCCTAGGATGCAGTCAGAACTGGGATGACGGCCGTATGAAAAGGGGTCGAGACCCATACCATGCCGCACCAACCACGGATAGACCTATGCAAAGAGCAATGCCTGTGCTAGCCCACGTATAGGGCGATACGGACTCGAGAAAAGCTCCAACCTGTTATTGGCACGTGTTAGGAAGATGCGTCGAGTTCAAAGGTCGCGGGTTGTGGAAGTCTTAGTTGCGCACGTTGAAGGCTTCGCCACTGCCGGTGAATAGCATATCTGAGGGAGAGAGATGTCGTTAGCATCGAGATTCCCTCTCAAGACAGCCTTTTAATGTACGTACATAATCCAACAATGGTCAAGAAGGATGTGAGCCCCCCGGCCCCGTACGTTAAACCGCCCATCTTAGTATCTACTCCGCGAGATGGCAAATGACGGACGAACACGGCTCAGGAGAGCCAAAGATAGCGCGGTCTGGACGTCGATTCGGCTCTGTGCAAGCTTCGTGGTGTTGATTTTGTCGTAAGTACGACGTATTTCTGATCAGTTTACTATAGTTAAGTATTATTAAGCCAGGCTGCCCTGTTCTGGGGAGCTTCGTTGAGCTCTCGAAACGGAGATTCGGATTGCGTATCAGCCACTGATCTGCATACAGGACAAGCATCCATGGGTGCAGGTGACCCATCAGGACAAGAGGCTGGGCAGACACGAGGTGGCTGAAGCGGGTCGAAGAGATACTAACACCGATAGATGCATATTGGCGTAGGCTGATACATGTATGCAATTAGAGATACGACGATACGATAATAACAAGCCATTTTAAGTAATCCAGGCAAGCTACCCGGTAATTTGTAGATGACAGGGAGGAGCAGGGGTTTGACAGAATGGAGGGGCACTCTACGAGCTATTCTCGAAAAAAATCAATTAATCTTGGACCCCTCCTTCACGTCACTGGCTGTTGATGTTCAGTTTCAGCCTTCATCGCAATCGCCAAACTGTCTCTTTACCGCGCCCTCCGCCCTCTTTCAAGAGGCGTAACCGTACGAAGTCTCACCATGGCCGCCCTCGAAGTCCAGAAACTCTCCGCTACAGAGGAGTCCGAGGTCCAGCAATGGATCGCTACCTCGGAGACCCTCAAGAGCTCTCCTGCCGATTCCGCCCTCCTCGACAAACTCAACAACCACCTCACCTCCCGCACCACCCTGCTGGGCACCAAGCCGTCGAAAGCCGACGTCGCCATTTACGAGTCGCTGGCCCCGGCTGTCAAGTCGTGGACGCCCGAGCAGCGCACCGGACAGCAGGGCCGCCCTCACATCGTCCGACATCTCGACTTCGTCCAGAACTCGGGCGCCTTCCACCTCAAGCTCAGCGAGGAGGACAAGATCAAGGTAGACCCCGAAGAGGTCCTCCATGTCAAGCCACCGACCGATGCCAAGGCCGAGAAGGAACGGCTGAAGAAAGAGAAGGCTGCCGCCGCCGCCGGCAGCGGTAGCGAAGCCACCTTGGTCGACCGCGCGAAGGCCGCCGCTCAGGCCGTAGTGGACAAAGCTGCTGAGGTAAAGGATACCGTCGCGGCAGCGGCCGGCGTAGGCGAAGCGAAACCCAAGAAGGAGAAAAAAGAAAAGCAGCCCAAACCCCAGAAATCACCTGCCGTCACCACACCGCCGTCGCCCCATCTGATCGACCTCAGAGTCGGACACATCTTGAAGGCGATCAAGCACCCGGAGGCCGACAGCCTGTACGTCTCCACCATCGCCATGGGAGATAAACCAGGGACTGACGACACGGAGGAGTACGAAGGACAGGTGTGCCGAACGGTATGCTCTGGGCTGAACGGACTGGTGCCGCTGGAGGAGATGCAGGGGCGCAAGGTAGTCGTCGTCGCAAACCTGAAGCCCGTCAAGATGCGCGGTATCAAGTCGTGCGCCATGGTTCTAGCTGCGTCGCCTAGGTTGAAGGAAGGCGAAGTGGATGATCACAAGGGCCCCGTCGAGCTCGTCACACCGCCTCCCGACGCCAAGGCCGGCGAGCGTGTCTGCTTTGATGGCTGGCGCGGCGAGCCCGAGGGCGTCCTCAACCCCAAGAAAAAGATTTGGGAGACCTTTCAGCCGGGATTCACTACTACAGATAGCCTCGAGGTGGCATTCGACGGTAGTGTGGTGGAGGCCGCCGGCAAAGTTGAGATTGGGAAGCTTACGACGACAAGTGGTGAAGTATGTACTGTCAAGACACTCAAGGGAGCTACTGTGCGATAAACGAACCATGGCTCTCAGGGTAGAGCGTTAAGCTCCGCCGGGAAGGGATAAGTAGACGGAAAAAAGAAAAAATTGTATGGAAATACTGAGCCGATACTGGAACAGAATAGACTGGTGTTTAAGGCTACGGAAAATGACTAACTTTTGTTCCCCCTCCCCCTTTTTTTTCGCTCCTAATTCCTCCTCATCGCGCTCATTTGTCCTTTGCCCCCTAGTCTTTTGCATATGTGCATAACGAATCCCACTCACTTCCCCCTTACATCTCACCAACATCTCTCGGTGACATTGACCCCAGCCACCCCATCCTTCCCGTAACCCCTTACCCCGATACGAGACCCATCCTTCAGTATGGTGGTGTAATAACGGTGGTTTGGGTAATGGTGGGCGTGCCAGGGCACCCGGTCGTGTATGTGATCCACTCGGTAGGGACACGGCACGGGTTGCAGCTCGGGCACGGACCTATGGGGTCGTACACGGTGCTCGTGGTCGGACAGCAGTCGTTGGCGCACGGCACCGTCACGCTGGACACCTTCATGATTAGGGGGCAGACTTGGGTGGTCGGAGGAGGGGCACAAGAGAGGGTTGGACAGGTCGCTTCGAAGGGGTTTTTGGTTGGTTAGTTCAGTCCACTGTAGTCTACGGACAGGTACAGAGAGTCTAGCCCACTTACCGGCTGGGATCACACTTGTTCGCGTGTAGCACTTGTGCGTTATCACCGTTGCTCGCGTGTGCTCAAAGTCGTCGGCGGTCGTGTAACATGAGGCGGGCAGGGTGGGGACGGGCGTGGGAACCGGTGTGTACGTATGTGCATGCGCAGTGCTCCGTGGTAGCTGTTCATTCTCATCGGTGCTTGAGTCGGCCGGGGCCGCGGCGCTGGTGGTTCTTGGTTAGCCGTCATGAGCCCTCGCTGGCTGGGAGAAGCAAGAAGGCGGACCTGATAGACAGCACACATCCTACAACGAGGAGTCGCGAGCTGCGTGAAAACAGCATGGTTAAAAGATTTGGCTTGCGCGAGCAAATGGGCTGGTTCCTCTGGGGCAATTAGTTAGCCTGTCCCTGTCTTTATATACTGCCGATGTACCCGAGGAATTCATGTACCATTGTCAAGAGTCGGAACACCTCTCGCCAAGCTGGATATTATACATAGATTGCACCGGGGAAAATTATATCATAATGAAATAATTAGCCAGCCATTTGAATTGATTGACGTGACTACCTCGCTTTTCTTTTTATAGCTCTCCGCATTCCTGGTTTCAGCTGCCTAGGTTGTACGTTGCCATCTGGTTTGCCATGTTCCCATCAGGATGGAACATGATGACCGTGATAAGTGGCATTCTCGCTTTTAACCGTTGGCCGTCCGAGCTTCTGAAGCCCGAAATGAAGTACTATGCGACGCTGCAGATACGTTATACGAATTCTGCCGTGACACTGCCTTGCTTGCTCCTCAGCCAAGTAGTGAAAATCGAGTAACGTCTCGTGTCTCTCGATGTATCGTGTCTCATTGTGTTGTGTCCCAACACTCCTGGCTAGAGACTGTGCTTATGAGACAGAGAATGAACGAGAGGCGGTCGGTGATGCATGCTGGTGATACATGCCGACGGCCAGCAAGTTGCAATTGCTATGTGCTGTGCTGCTGCCCTTGCCATGTCCCAGAAACGGCGTAAACACAGCCCGCGTCCATATGTGGCGCAGGTGGCCAACTCGCCAGGTTAGAATGCTCCTTTCATCCAGCTTTTCAGTCTACATACGCGTTGAAATATACAGTATTGGTACATATGTCCGTGGCAGCTTTGGCCCCTTTTACATCTCATTTTGACCTGACCCGATGCGCGCTCAAGCCCATATTACACACAAACAATACATCCGGAACGCCTTGAAATGCTTCCACTCACGGTCGCAATCCGCACACCCGCACAATACCTTAGCAGCAGTGATGCCCGCTCTCATCTATGAGAAGAAATATTGGCTGTCCTTGAGCTGTGCCACATCGAAACTCCCCTGAAACATATGGATGTTAGTAAATCATGCAGTATGGATAGCGTCTAATTTTGCTTAGTTCATGTTGCATACCTTTTCTGGGATGTCCGGGAAATTGAGCGGGACCCAGATCGTAGAAAATCGAGTCTTCCAATCTGGTATTGGCTGTCTCTTGGCTTTGGCACCAGTCTTCCCCTTAATAGACGCTTCGAAATTCGTCATATTCATCAACCCCTGGAGGACCTCCGGGTCAGCACTCCGGGGGTGCTGCTGGCTTTCTAAGCCCTCCTCTTCCTCTCTCGTCTCGGGAGTTTCGGCCATCTCGAGAGCCTCATAAACCTCGGATTCTTCAGCCGTCTCTGGCTTCGCCTTGGCGACACCACCCAAGGCCACATCGTCGAGTTCGTCATTCAGTCGCAACGTATTTTCGGCTGACCCAAGCTTCTCGTAGATACTGCCAGGCGTGATCATATCTCGTCCTTTCTGCACCTCTGCCTCGTCTGTCGAACTCAGAAGCCTGAGCCGCTCCCTCTCCTGGATCAGCTCCACCTCCAGACCGAGTCTATTTGCTCGGCGCCACCGAGTGATGGCAGCGCCGGCGGCCGATGCTCGCGCAACTTTTGCGAGCTGCATATATCCTTTATATCTGGCTTTGAATTCAGATGCCAAGCGGCCAATGACATCCTCGCTGTGAATCCTCACGAACGCATCACGTAGCACCCGGCTCATGACATCCACGTCCGCCGCGTGCGTCCAGAACGAGTCGTGCACGGCGGCAAACGCGAGGCCTCGCTCGTCGCATTCTAATGCTGACAGGAGCATATGGCTTGCATCGAGGGAGTGGATGAAGTTGGGCGGAAAAGCCTGCAGCTGTTTCCTTCTGTTCACCGGGTCGGATCGGTCAGGCATGGACAACCTGAGGTCCTGAACGCACGTCTCTATGACCCGGGAAGTGCTCTTGCGGTACGGCTGTACGACAGGCATGCGCAGAGGCGTGGTCCAGACTATAGTATTTCGGAAATGAGCTTTAATCTCGTCTCGAACTTCGGTATATTGCAGTTTCGTAACATCTTTGCTCCTCCGGGACCTCTTGGCTGCTGCTGCTGCTAAGCCACTCTTCTCAATCCTGTCTATCTGCTCCGGACTGAGTGCGCTGCATACACGTCCAGCGCATTCCCCTAGCCAGTACTGGATGTCATGTGCTCCACGGAACATGGTAGACAAAGCCCCGAAGATTTGGGTGGCAATATAGGAAGCGGCTAGCATCGGAGGGACACCAGTCTCCGATTCCAGGTCCGGATACGCAGCCTCGACTTGCTTGGCCACTTGAGCTTTGGCCCCTATGAAGGTAACCCCGTAAACATTGGTCATGACCGTTTGCTTCACCACTTTGCGCGTGATTTTGCCACTCACTGCCTTTGCCACGAAATGGTCGGCCTCTACGTCTTTTGCGATTCGCTCGTTAACCAGTTCGGCGACGGCTGAGTATACATCGGCAGGACGATCGCCGGGGGTCAAGTTCACCTGCTGGGCTCCCCACTGGTCGCCGCCCAGGGCCGCGTAGTGCTGTAGTCCGTTGCATGTGCCATCTTGATGCACGGGGAGGTGCGACACAAACTTGGTAGGGTCTGGGGAGTCGAGCGCAGCCTTCAGCTCGAAGCAGGTGGCCAAGCACTGCCACGGATCCTCGGCCTTGAGCCACCACTTCTCACCAGAGAGTGGGTTGGTAGCCGAGTCGCGTACGTTTTTCATATGATCTATAGCGAATGCCTCACGCTCCCGGAGACTCGCCTTGTCGAACCCGAACACGTTGGCCAGATGGACCTTCAACCACCGGAGACCATGTTCACCGAGTTCTTTGCCTTTGGCAAACCGCAACAGGCCTCGGACATGGTCGGCACCCATATGGTTCAGATAGGCGGGGATAGGATACGCACGTCCTCGAAAATCCATGTTGTGCGGGAAATAAAAGGTTTGATCCTTGAACGCCCGAGCAATATCGAGCTGGAAGTTCATGAAGCACCGCTCCGAGTGCAAGCCAGATCTCGTGTTTTCTGCGGCCTTGACACGCTTTAACCACCCTCGTCGGACCATCGGATCTTCTGAAGCTCCAGGCTCCTCGGGAACAGGGATTGAAGGGTTGAGGGGCGGAATGTTGGCGATCGCTTCTCCGCTGTTCCATGCCTCGAGCAACACGTCGAACACTGGCTTGTTGATCCGCCAGGCGGTCCGACCTAGTACATCAAGCCCTTTGCATGCCTGATCGAGATCGCCTCTTTCGAGAGCAGCTTGAGCATAAATCTTCTGATCCGTCTCGCCAGCTTTTATGCGCACAAGGTGGTTACGGGAGTGGAGATAGCCTCCACAGTCGAATTTCGACCATGGCTGAGGCTCAACCAACATCGGTAAGTGCCTCGCAAGATAGTCACCCCTTGGCTCCTGTTTCAACATTTCCATCAGAGCCTTATTAGGTAGAATTATACCAATCAATCTGCCTTTACGGTGGACTGATGTGTGCGATAACGCGGGCTGAACCTGGCTGACGGTTTCCTTGGTTTCGGGATGTTCGCGAACGACCGTAATCTTTGCACTGTCGAACAACGCGGCTAACAGACGAGCTCCAACCTTCATCCTGATGAGGATCGGCCACGAGTCCACCTCAAACCTAGATGCTACCACAATATGCGCGTCCGTGTCGGCTGGGGCAGGTCCTTCATTGCATTGGCCGGTGTTCGCTGCACGTTGGCCAGCATGATCAGTCGGTCGAGTAGCCGCCTTCTTCTCCTTCTTTTTCAGCTTGCTGGCTGTCAGTTCTCTTTGTCGTATTTGGTATCGGATATCTTCTTCTATTGACTTGGAGAGGTTGTTCAGAAGTTGATTCATCGGCACGCCCTTATCAGCCCCATTGTATGCTAAGCTATTCAAGACACTCACGATAGTTACCGCTGCGAGTCTTGCCGGGGTCGATTGTTTTAGAAACGGGGCGTAAACACACCGTTCCGTATCCTCTGGTGTCTTGGCCTCTCGCTTCTCTGATTCGTCCAAAAGGTCCAAATCCTCCTTTAACTTGTTTTCGAGAGAACATTGCCACTCGTATATCTGAGCGTTCAAAGATGAGGCAGACAAAGAAGTATTTCGTCCTATTTTCGCTAAATTTTGACTTTCTTCTCTCCAACGTTGGACAGCCGCTTCGACGCAGTCCTCTTCAAGTCTTCCCTGAATCTCGCGGCGTTCGTCGATGGAGAGGCTGGCTAGCTCTTGCCCTTCGATTTGGTCAAAAAAGGATAGGACACTGCGTAACGTCTTTAATCCTAAACCTTTCTGCGGTACGGGGAGAACCTCGGGGACGATACTGTCCTTGCTCCTAGAATCCGTCGGGAGTCTGTCTTCAGTGGATACATCTGGTTTGTCGATAGTATCGTCCATGGAGGACTCCCACTCTCCGATAGCAAGATTAGAAATGGGTTGATAGATGTTCGTGATGATGCCCATGTCCTGCTCGTTGAGAACCCCGGCATCAAGCATAGACCAAATAGACTCCTTAGGTAAAAGATTCATATAGCGGTTCACGAAGCCGTCGAGATCCTTGCCCTTGGCAGATAACAGAGATGCTTTGAGCATACAGGCTATCGTCTCGGGTGTATAAGGCAGTCTTTTCCGATGAATTTGCAATTCGAACCATGGATGGAGCGGTTCAGCTGAATGAGATTCGGGTTGCTCCAGGGCGCGGGCAATTCTCGCCCGAAGATACTTATTGTGAAGATTGACGACGACAGAGTATGGTAGCCCTTCGCCGTCGATTAAGGAGCCGACGCGCTCGAGGACAAGCGCGGCCCGGTCCAACTTATTGACACCTATACAGGCGTGACACAGGGACATCATCTCTTCGATGCCGCCTGGTACACCCGATGTTGACGCTCGAGCACGTGGCAAGGGCTCGTCACCCCCCTTTACTTGCAGCGCTTTTGACGGGTCGAAGTTTCGGAGGTGATACAACGGCATGGATGAAGGCGACCCTGCATAGCTGATAGGAGGGATATGCGAGTGAATACGGTCTAGGTTCATATCATCCTGCCGCAGGGAGTCCTCAACAGCTGTGGCTAATTGTCGGTGAACGGGACGGTATGGTACCGGTGCCGTCCTTCGTCTCCAGGGGGCCAATTCTGGCCGTGTTACGAGTCGGCGAGAGGACGCGGGAGTATCTTGGAGGGATCGGAAGGAATGGCATGTCGGGAACAATTGCGGCCGCCGCAATGTGGTAGCACGCGCCAGAGAGACACTCCGAGTGCATCGACGATGGCATAGGAGCATGGTGGAGGCGGAGGCTAGGCTAGACGGTGAAGGAGTGACAGGATCGCGGCGGACTGGATGCCGTTGAGGATAGAGAGAGCGCTTATTATTATAACATTTAGTATCTAATAGGAGTAGATTCTTGAAATTATTAGGTTATGGAACACAAACTAGAGGAAGAACTATCATGGAGAAGTACAGAAAAAATCTCGACAAAGAATCCGCAACACGGCTTTGGAGAAGGGTTTCCTAAAAAGAGAAGGCTTAAGTTTTCGCGGGCTGCAGGTTTTCATAGCTGGATCTGGTAGATTGGTAACGGATAATAATATAATAGTCGACTAACCTACTAGTAGTCTTAAGATAAGTGAACAAGGCTTGGTGCAGGAGGCGAGGCCTGAAGTTTTTTACCATTAGCAGAGAACAGAGACGCTAAAGGCAGGGCTACAAAGCCTTCCGTGCCTGTTAATTGGCTGGTGACCGCTTACTGGTTCCCACCCATTTAAACCATCAGGGTCTTTATCCAATGGATAGTTGAAGCACGTTCCCACCTATCCCCACCTAATCATTCAGATAATCAGCGTTCAATTGAACAATTCAAGGGTTGCGTTCCGGCTCCACTTTTCCGTGTTACCTAAGCGCCTGCCTCAATTCCTCCTGGGCGCGACTTGAATCGGAACATGTTCAAGAACTGCAACCAGTCCATGGCCGCGGGTTCTGCCTTACATTATTTTTCCTCTAACACCCGCACAACCCGCGTCATGGCTGCTACTCGGCCAGCCCTTTATACTCCGGGCTGCTCGCATTGCCGCTCGCTTGTGTTCAATTTGTTTGCCGGCCATCAGCCACAGCATGCGCCTGTGATTCGGTCTCTATATTCTGTACGGCCTCAAGCCGTGAGGCCCTTGTTCATACGACGCTTCTCGTCCTTCCCCAAGCCAAGTAACTCCCTGTCCGGTGCCGATCATGGCCAAGAATCATCGCCGGCCAGCGAATCAGAAAAAGGCGGCGATTCTATTTCGCAAGAGTCTAGGACTACCGACATACCTTGGTATCTTCAGGTTGAACCTCCCACGCATATCGCTACGGTTGAGCCCGTGCCGCTACTGGAGGTGCCTCCCGATGCCCCTCTTTTCATCGGTACTCTTTTGAAATATGTGTCGGAAGATATGGGCTTGGATGCGTTGAGCTTATTAGATCTGCGGAAACTTGATCCGCCACCTGCGCTTGGCCCAAACCTCTTCATGTTGTTTGGCACAGCCCGCAGTGAACGCCACTTGAACGTCTCGGCTGGCCGTCTGGTCCGATGGCTGCGCGCCAAACACCGCATCCACGCCGATGCTGATGGCTTACTTGGTCCGAATGAGCGCAAGACGAAATTGCGTCGGAAGGCAAGACGCGCGAAGCTTCTAGGGACCATGGGCACCGACGAGGGTGACGATGGCATCCGTACCGGGTGGATCTGCGTGAATCTCGGCACGGTGGATCGAGGTGGTCTCGAATCGCCCGTCGTGGCAGAGGATGGACGAGTCTCGGGCTTTGGCGTATCTCAGTCTGGCTCCACCGTTGTCATCCAAATTATGACAGAGTCACGGAGGGCCGAGATGGAGCTTGAGATCTTATGGACAGACGCCTTGGAGCGTTCCATTTCCGCGCCTCCGGGGCCAACTACCGCCCAAGGCAAAACCTCGAAAGGCGACAAACAACCAAAGAAGAATCTACACCCGGTAGAAAAAACCATGCTTGCCCATCTACGCCGCCCCTCCCCCTTACCGGATGGCCGGAAAAGCAGGTCTTCGGGGACCCCAGCACCCCACCAAGTCCGCTTCTACGCCGCCTGGTCACAGGCCGGTGTACATCTTCCTGAAGTTGATCCCCTCACACTGTCCTCACCAGAGGCATTGCAGCGTGTTCTTACATATGACCCTCAACAAAAGTATCGCGTTCTCGAGCTGCTCCGGACGCACCTGGACAATATGGAGGCACAGGAGGCCTCTGACTCGCTGAACAAACGCCCCCCGGGCTTGCTTAGGCCGCCATTTGTCGAACTGATGGAGCTAGCGATGGGTACTCTTCCTCCTCATCGCACCTGGGAATACCGCCTCGCCCTCCGACACAAGATCTGCGTATCCAACTTTCCCGATCCTCGGTCGCTGGAGAAAGCGCAGTACCTCGTGACGGAGCTACGTCTCTATGGTATCCAGGCAACAAGGGAGCAATATCTCCAGCTCCTATCGTGTATCTTCTATTCGGGGGAGGAAAAACAGCAGCTTGTCGTCGAGCTCGCACTCGAAGTCATTACCACCATGCATCAACGAAACCAAACGGTCCTAGCCAGCGACGTAATCGTAACCATGCTCGAAGGGCCTAAGAAGAAGAGGAATCCGTGGACAGTAATGCTTGCGGGACGGTTAGAGCCACTGCTGTATCAACCCAATGCTCCTTGCATGGACGAGCCATTACTGATGCGGCTTATTACAGTGTTTGGTAAGCAAAACCACTGGAAAGGTATCTGGAGAGCCTGGCGGCATCCGCCGATGTACTTGCGACGGCGGTCTCCTGATATGTACGCCCACTTGTTCCGAACAATAGCTGCTACCGGTTCTCAGGCCCTATGCGCCCTGGTGCTGCGCCGGTGTACACCGGAAATGATGAGCGAAGAGCCACCTGTACTTCCGGTTGGCCATGTACGGCAAGCAATCCTCGCATGCATTCGCCTTGTGGACCGCGATGCAGAGAGGCACGCAAAACAACTGGCCGTGGAATCTGAGAGCCACCGGCATCGGGCTGGCGGAAGAGAGTTTGTTAAGCTCGCCCGGATGATCCTATCGACGGACAGATGAACGGGTACCGCAGGCCGGCAAGGGGGGAGGGCGGGGATTATGGCTAGAGTGTCAGAAATACGGTCTTGTATACACCTAACCTTGTATATTAACTATACCTATCTATGTATGTCTCCTTGGGGTAAGTCCAAGACGAATTATGTAGCAATACTATCTATGTATCACTAAGATTCATCCCAGTCAGACACAAAGCTGCTATGGCTTGGACCCCTGGAGCAGTGGCCTTCCCGCCTTCCCCTTCTGGAAACTCTCGAACTGATCATCTTGTTTTCTTTGCTGCCCTCGTAGTTCAGACAAGCTTGCTCGACCTGGATGTCACCATGTAACTATCACGTCCCTTATCTAAGAACAAAAAAGAAAGTAAAGTGCCCCGCCCGATTAGGCAGCCTGTTATGTAGCAGACCCTACCAAGCAAACCCTGAGCACCCGGATTTGGTATTCGGCGCCGGCCTCTTGCACGTATGATTCGGACTGCGAGACCTGTAGCGGACATTTACAAGCCCATTAATGAAGCTGAATCAAACGCTTATCTATGTATATACAGAATGTTGTTTGTCAGTCGAAGTAGCCTCCCTTCATCCCTACCGACTTTTGTCCCCTTCTTCCTCGCATCGCCTTTCGGTCTCGTCTACGCCAGAGTGAAGTCTTAGCAATTTATTACTCTTCTCCTTTCCGACGCCTAGAGCAATGACCCGTCTGATCCCGACAGCCTTACTCACCCTGGGCTCGCTCCCCAGAGCACTTGCCTGGGGGGCGATGGGCCACGAGACCGTCGCCTACGTTGCGAGCAACTTCGTCTCCTCGGCGACTAGGTCGTACTTCCAGGGCTTGTTGGGCGACACGTCGGCCGACTATCTGGCGGGTGTGGCCTCGTGGGCAGACAGCTACCGCTACACGACTGCGGGCAGCTTCTCCGCACCGTTCCACTACATCGATGCTAACGACAATCCGCCGTCAAGCTGCGGCGTTGACTTCACTCGTGACTGTGGCGCGTCCGGATGTATCGTGAGCGCGTTGCAGAATTACACTACTATCCTGCTGGATGGGAGGTACTCAGCTGCTAACCATCAAGTTGCTGCCAAGGTATGATATTCGGCACGAGACGTTCCGCTCTAGCGCCACAGAGCTGCTGATCCGCCTGCTAATCCGCCTCGTGACATATAGATGATCATTCATGTACGTCAGGACCAGTGCGAGAACAAGCCACGGGGTAGACTGCCTCGAGAGAACTAACGCAGCAGGGCCATAGTTTGTCGGCGATATCGGCCAGCCGCTACACTGTGAGGCGCTCGAAGTGGGAGGTAATGACATCGACGTGTCGTACGCCGGGGACCAGACGAACCTGCACGCCATCTGGGACAGTGATATCCCCGAATCGATATCTGGAGGCTCATCCATGGCGTCTGCCAAGTCGTGGGCCACTACGCTGACGACAGGTAAGAAAGAGCCGCCTTCCGTGTCATAGACAGCTAACGAACAGCCCCATATTCCCACCAGCGATCAACAGTGGCGAATACAAATCACAGACATCGTCGTGGGTCACCGGCCTAAGCGTGGCAACGGCAGCGACCCGCCAAGCAACCGCCCTCAAGTGGGCCACGGAGGCCAACGCCTACGTGTGTTCGACCGTGCTCAAGGGCGGTATTAGTGCTGTACAGCAGGACAAGGACCTGAGCGGCGCGTACACAACAACGGCTACGCCCGTCGTCAAGCTCCAGATCGCGAAGCAAGGCTACAGACTTGCCAAGTACCTAGACGCCATTGTTGCGGCCATGTAATACAGGATGGATGAGCTGCTCGCGTTATGGAACGTTGGAGTATGTGGTAGTAGATGGAACCCGGTGTATCGGTAGATACGAGGTGTATTAGTTGATTGTTCAAGCAATCAAGGTTAGATAGACCTAACTATGATGATTGTAACGATTGCATGTGGCTTGATATGTCCCTTCGTCATGCGTTGCCGGAAACATCGTTGAGCGCATCCCATAGCATGGGCGCGATCTGCTTGCGGCTATATCTCGAAGCTCCTTGTTGCCAGCACCGACGCCACCCGGACAGTCCGTTCGCTTGGCCCCCCCTTCCATCGGCATCCAACTTGCCCGCCCCCCAAAATTCCAACCGTAACTTCTCCTTGTTGTTCTTCTCGAATAACTTCGCAGCTATTACGCCCTTGTCCGTGCGAGCCCAGACCAGCAGTTCCCTGCTGAATCTGTCATTGTGATCCATAAACGTCGTCAACACCACGACTAAGTCCATCTTCTGCTTCTCTGTCGTCATCGCAGCTTTCTGTTCCCGTAAGTCGCCATCCTTCTCTGCGCCCCAATTCTCAAGCTCGGAAAGGAAGGCGGCAGCGTCGCCCCCTGCTTTCGCGTCAACGAGGTAACGGAATCCCTGTGGTATAGACGATGTTCCAAGGTTTAGACTGCCAACGCTCCACTCCTTGTAGTCTTTGCGGAAGATGTCACGGAACGACATACCGGCGATGTCTTCCTTAAGCGCCGAGATGCGGCCGAAAAAAGTGTCCCTATCATATTTCTCTAAGCCGACTACTCTCTCAGTACCAACAGCCTTATCTCTCATAGCATCTGCGTATGCCTTGATCTTCCCCTCGGCAAGGGCGACAGCTCGTTCGTCATGCGCCGTGGTCTTGTTCTCGTCCCGTAGGTTCGATGTATCGATAAGTATGGGGCCGAGGGCCAGACGCGCAAGTTGGGCATCTATTTGAGCGCTTTCCACCACGTCATCAGCATCAGCATCAGTACCATCCGCGCCAAGCGCATCCCAAACGTCGGCGCAGCGCCCGAGGACCAGACTGGTACAGCTCCCACTCTTCTCCACTACGCGGATCCGCGCATCACGGGGCACGACGCCCTCGTCGGCGTGGTGGTCGACACACCCGACGACGCGTGTTGCAAACGCTCGGGCTAGGGCGCCTGTCATGGCATTGTGGTCTACGAGCAGCCAGCATGTATCTTCGGGGCGGAGACTTCGGTCTTCTCCATCCTGATTTACCTCCTGGTCTATTGACGCAGCAGCTTCCCGTGGAACCACGTCCTCTAGCGTGAGCACATCTTCGCCCCCCACACCTGCAGCCCGCAGCACGGCGGCGAACTCAGGCCGCAGCGCAAGATCCGCGCGTCGTAGATGGCATACGGGGACGTGCAGCATGTTGACACTTTGGTTCCCAATCCCGGCTCCCGCCCGCTCTGCTGGCGGGGCGTACGTGTGGAAATAAGCTAGGAGGAGGGCCGAGCAGAGAGAATCGAGGTCTATGTTCTACGTCAGTCAAGGTATGAGAGGAAGACAAAGACGGCAGACATACCAGCCGACTCATTACCCACGACAAAGGTAAGAGGCACAGACCGCTTCGGAGGCGCTGCCGCAATAGCGGCGCGTGCTCTGGTCAGAAATGTTTTGAGAGAGGCCCTGGACGGCATGGTTGCCGGAGAATGAGGAAAATGTGAGTCAATTTTATTTTTGTCGTCGTCGCCGTCGTCGTCGCCGTCGTCGTCGTCGTCGTCGTCGTTGTTGTTGTTGTTGTTGTGTGTAATACCTATGCAGCACGGGTTCTACACGAGCGATGTACTATTATATGGTTTCGATGGGGGTCTGATAGGTCGGTCACGGCTTGCCCCACTATCATATTTCCTGACCTTCACTACTAATCATGCAAGTTGTTGACTCTGAAGCGCTTCTCCCATAGTTCACCTATTCTGAGCATAAGGAAACAAATATCGAGCGAGAAAAGGAGAAAGGAAAAGGAAAAAGGGAAAAAAGGAAAGCAAGAACGTACAACACCAGGGATTCGCTGGTCGTCACCGACCCAACTACTAATCTAGCCCCCACCGACTTATCTATGGGAGAGCGGACGGGATCCCGGGTTTTCCAGTGGGTATGGCCGTACGTGGTAGAGCAGTCCGTAGCTGGCTCCTATAAAGAACGGCGTGACATTGTAGTAGCGTCGAAACAACATCGTTCGCATTACCGCAGACTCAAGAAATTAATCAAGCCATGCTATCTCATTGTACCTACTCTATCCGCAGTACAGTATGGACCGTGACGCAACGCCTGCTGGTCTATTATATCTCCCTATGATGCCAAGGATTGTCGCTAACATAACTAGGATAACACCGTTGAAAAACACCCGCACCCTGTTCAACACCACATCATCACTGGAAAACGAAGATGACGCCCGAACGGTCGACGCTAACCGTCATTGTGTAGGGTAGCTCTAGAACAGCCACGTCCAGGATCGAGTCCAGGTGACTTCGAAGCAGTTGCGCTTGCTCGCTCGATATGACTGTGTGCCGTGGTGGTTTCTCTCGGCTGCTGCCCGTCGCCTTCCCCGTCTTGTTAGGAAAACTGCCTGCCTTACCTTCCCCCCCTTGGTTGCCTTTCGATAGCCGCTCTGCATTGAGGCTCAGGCCCGGCTGGTTGGGCGTAGTGACCGTCGTGAAGACGGGTCGCGCATCCTCGCCTTGCAATCCACTAAACACGCACGAATTCTCGATACGCATGAGATCCCAGAATCGAAGCTTCTTGTCTGATCCGCCCGTCAGGATGTAACTATACCGTACGTCTCGCTGCTCTTGCATGGCCCCTGCGCCAGCCGCCATCGCCCGGACACCTCGATCTAGATTGCTGGCGCTGGGCTCAAGGTTTGTCGCAAAATATCCCAGCATGCCCTCCGGCTTGTCCTCGTCGACATCCCAGGCCTTGTACTCTTTGGGGCCGTCCTTTGTGCTCCCTGCCCGATAGATCTCCCGGCATTGCGTCTTCTCTAGGTCCCAGACCGTTACTTCGCCCAGGCCCGTGCCGCCTGCAACGCAAACCCATTTCCCACGACCCTTAGCCGGGTGCAGGCTAAGACGGTAGATGGCCGATTTGCCCGGCAAGCCCCAGCTCTTCAGCCGCATTTTGAACCGCAAGTCCCAAAGGTCGAGGATGCCGTGCGAAGTCCCGAGTAGAAGCCAGTTCCGCTTCCGGTCGACGCAGAAGCATGTCGGCGTCCCGTGGTGGACCGAGTTTTCGAGGACGTATAGCAGGGACATGGTGCGCAGGTCCATGGCCAGGACGCGGGACTGGTTCGTGGCAACGAGCAAGACGGAGCTGAGCTCCTGCTTGAAATGTTCACACCAGACGGCGTGTTCTTCGGCCGGAAGTTGATATTCACGAAGCAAGCGTAATCGGATATACTTAGTTGCTCCGTTGGCAACTGCCGTGTCGACTTTGACCAGGTGAATCCGCCCGTCATTTGCGCAGCTGACGAAAGTATGTGTGTCCTCGATAAAACAGAGGGCCACGACGCTTGCCCCGGTGGCGTGTCTGTGAGTCTGACGGGCGCGGTGAGTTACGTTTCGCTCGAGTCGTGACGAGTCCCACACTTTTACGCACCCGTCGTCACCACCCGTGATGAAAAACAGGTGGTCGGGCGAGGGAACTACCCGGTTGATGGCCCCATGGTGTTCTGTGAAGGTGGCTACCAGCCTACCCGCCGGCTTCCAGGACTCTTCGCTCAGATTTCCGCCCGCCTTGCTAGCCTTCCTTCTCGTGACCGGGGAGACTGGAGGACCATACGCCACTATATCGTGTGGATAGTTATCGAAATACATGTGATCGAGCATTTTTATGATGTTAGGGTCGTTCCCCTCATATGTATGCGTAGCACGCTGCCGGACTTCCAGTCGACTGCCTTCCCTCGCATCCGCTCCGGGTATGGCTACGCGCGGAGGTGGTCTCTCTCTGAAAGGGCCTCCCACTTGACCGAAAGCATTCGTCTCGGTTGTTGCCGTTTCTGCAATAGACCGACCACTGTTTTTCCTGTTCAAGAGGTCAAGCGCACTCGATTGGTTCCGAATCGCCCTTCTCGAAGAGTAAGGGGCATCGGATAGGAACGCCTCCTCTTCGTGAAGCCGTCGTCCCGTGACTGATCCACGCGGAGAACTGCTGGCCGGTGACGAAGCACCAGCTTGAGCAGGGGATAGCGCCCTGTGGTCTCGAGTTCGGGGCGAAGTAGCACCTCCGTGGCTGCCCAGGTGGGATCGATGGCTGTTCGCAGTTGCCCGCCGCCGCCGGCCAACCGCTTCATCGATGGTCATGGATGCGTCAAGGAGGGCGTCGGCGATAGTATAAGGGCCGCTACCAAGTTCCGCAGCTGGTCTTTCCTGGTGTTGCTGCTGCTCGTTCTGCCACGTCTGCTCGTCAATGCCGCCCGACTCGTCGAACATGACGGTTTGTATTTTAACGCCGAGATTTCTCAAGTTGATAATATTGTTCAAGTCCTTTGCGATGTTATCCTGCGTGATGAGATCCCGGTTCTTCATCTGGCTCAAGCGCCAGATAAACTCTCTGAGAACGAGCAATTTGAATCCATCCTCAGGAGACATACCCATATTCCGCAATCGAGTCAGCCAATGTTCATCCTCATCGTTCCGAGGCACTTTGTTAAGCGACTGAGGCTGTGATTCCCGTGTGGGCCAGACAGAGAGCGTCGTAGAGCCAATTGTAAATGTCGATTGTCTTTGCTGGCGGACGGCTTTCCAGAACAGGCCCTTGTCGGTCTTCTGGGCCCATGACAAGGCCATATCGAAGACCGTCCTGGACATCGGCTTCTTCAATGCATCGAGAAGACCTGGTTCGGAGAAGTCGGGAATAATTGAGGGCTTTAAATACGGCCTCACTAAGGGAAGAACTATACACCTGATATCTGCCAGCGACAGTAAATTGGTAGCGCTGGAGATATACTCGGCCGCCGACTCTCGAATCCAGACGTTGGGGTGCATGGTGAACCGACTGGCAACCTCGATCAATTCCCACGTTTTCACCTTGGACAAGAGACCAAGCTTCGCAAGCTCCGCCAGGGAATGCAGAGCCGCCTGGACAACATGCTCTTCTGGATCAGTCACGGCCTGAACCATCAGTGGCAGACTGAACTCTTCTAAGCTTGTACTGCCCAAGAAGGCGGCAATGCCGACGATGGTGTCAAAGAATGCGCATTTGAGCATCCAGTCTCGATCGTTGAGGTAGGTGTTGAGGTGGGTTAGAAGGATATCATTGGACTCGGCGCTCCCAAAGAATATGCATAGCTCGGGTACCGAGGTTAAAAAGGCGCGCCGGACAGACGCGTCGGTATCCTCGACCAGGGCCTTTGCGTGGTTTTCAAACAGCTCTACCAGTTCTCCCTGCGTGTTATCAAACAAGACATCGAATGTGGCTTCTTGGTTGCTGCCGGCTTCCACCTCGGGGTCCGCCGTGCTGATGGATCCCTCTGCTCGCAATATAGCTGTGAGCTCAAGAAAGCGGGACGCTGTTGTAGCCAAGCTACCCAAGCAAGATGCGTAGGTAGCGCGGACTAAGGGGTTTGGTTCTCGGCGCTCCTTGCCCATGATAGGCTGTCGTGATGCACCCGACAGGAACACCTGCATCCGCGGCATAATGTATTCAGGGAAGACATGCGCATTGACAGGGGTCACCACTGTAACTAGGGCTAGAAGCTGTGTTATTGATCTGAGAGCCGCGATAGCGACCATGTCAACTTCGTCGTTCAACAGTGACATGAGATAGGGGAGCACCCGGTCCAGTTTTGCCTCGTCAGTTAGTTTTGCTGAAAAGGCTAGCAGTAAGTCGCATGCCCTGATCTTCGAAGCCGCGCGCGCAGTATTCCTTAGAGAGCTTGCGATTAAAGTGAGGAATATGAGCGTTCCATCGTCCGCCAGGGGTTGGGTCCCTATCAATGTGAAACATTCATGATTTGGTATATTTAGTCTCACAGGAAACAGGCCGAGGCCGAGTCTGGGGGTGAATCGAGGTAGTTGGGCCGTATCCTTCTCGGCCTGGTATCCTAAGAAGTACGCGATCTTGTCAAAGTCATAGAATACACGATCTATCCGGTCATCGGCCTCGCCCAGGTTGTTAAAGGCGCCGGTAACAAAAGCGCGTCCGGAAGTAGGATCGGTAATCAGCTCCATATACTGGTGGAGGAAACTGTAGAAGTATTCGGGGAAGATTTTACCCTTATAAAACTGCAGATACTGCTCGGCAGAGTACCGCTTTTCGGGATCTCGCTGAAGCATGCTCGACAGCATTTCACGGAGCCCTTGATCGTGTATCCTGCTGAGGTGTGAGATGACAGGATCATATTCGCCGCGGCGGAATTTAAACATCTGGCTCAGACTGAAGATGGGTGCCTCCAAGAAGACCTCAGCAATCACGCACCCGGCACTGAATATGTCCATCGACCACGTGAGGTTGTGCCCTTCTAGCTCTTGGGGATCCTGGATCTGTTCAACAAACCGTTCCGGTGCGATATAGCATGTTCTGCGGCCAGATAGATCGAAGAAATACGAATAGGTCGCGGGATTATTGTCTGGTAATTTTGCGGGCTTGAAGGAGCCGGTAAAGTCGGTGAGATACAGCCAGTTCCACGACGTTACCAAAACGTTTTCCGTCTTGATGTCGCCGTGGTATATATCTCGGGCGTGGCAATCGCGCAAAGCGCATAGCAGCTGAAAAGCTAGCCACTTCTTTTCGATGTCTTCAAGAAAAGGCCTGGTGGACATTCGGTCGTACAAGGAGCTGTATATATACTGTCGAACTAGATAGGCATTGGTCTGGGTTTCGAAGGCCCGTTCAAAGCCTAGGGCGTTCGGCACATGTCGTAATTTGTCCCGTTCCTCTTCATCAGCAGTTAGCAAGGCCCCTGTAAGTTCACAGACGGTACGGCGGGCACTGAAGAATCCATCTCACCGAGTATCTTGTTTCCATATACTTTTAGGGAGCAGTCGCTGTACGGCTTTACGGTGACCTTAGCAAGAGCAACGCCATCCCGATGACGGGCACGAATGCTCTTCATAAAGCGGGCATTTCCTATCGATCTTTCGTGCGCCAGATCGGAGAGCTCTGGAATATCGATGCCAGCAGAGCCAGCATATGGCGTAGATAGGGAATAGCTGTTACCCATTGTTGAAGCATAAGTTACCTGGGCGGTAATCTGTCAATGAGGCTGGTCATCTTCGAGCTCGCGTATGGTGGGGACTCTGCTTCGTTGCTCGGTTCGACAAGACAGGCAATGTGACGAGCAATGTTGTAGGCAGTATTAGGGGCTCTATAAGAAAATATATTCCCTTAGAAGACAGTAGTTGTATCAGACTCAGATTGATGTCGAAATGTTAAGCAAACAGCGCTTATGGAGGCATGTAATCAATCGTCTCGTGTGCGTGGGAGGTAGATGACCACGCACAATGTAACAAGTAGCCCATGGGTGTAGATACCTGTGGGGACGGTAGGCCAGTAAGGCCACTTCCGCCAAACGTCCGCACTTCGCACGTAGCACATAAAACGTAAAGCGCAAAACGTTCTACACTACCTAAACATTACCCTGCTTATGCCCTCGTTTTAACGAGGGATATCTTCTCCAAAAGTTGCTATATATTTCTCTGGGGGCCCGATTAGGAAAAAGTCTAGCTGTTTTTAGTAGTGCCAAGCTAGTGCCAATTAGGCCAACGCCAAGTTTTCTGGGAGCTCGAAGCCATGACAGAGGTGCGTTTCTGCCAAGGCCTACTTAAGTCTGCGTGGCATGGCCCTTAGGGCATGGGCTCATACAGCAGGTATGCTAGTCAGAGCATGCGATTCAGGCAGCGATTTAATATGCAGTTCAAAGAATGTATGCTATAACAAGGGGTCTGTCACGCTAGTTCTAAAGAGGAAATATACCTTAAATTTATATTAAATTTAGTGCAAAGTTGAAGTACTCCTATTTTTAAATTGCAAACATTATAACATTACAACATTATTAATATATTATAATATAGCTTATTTACTTAGCTAACTATTTAAACTACTTTGTTTTGCTATAGCTTAAATTAACCTTATAATATATTGTTTTAACTGTTATAAACTATATAACTCTAAACTTTTAAAAGCAGTATTGCTTTTAACAAGCGTTATTAACGTTATAAGGCTAGATAGGCTATTTTAAAGGCTTATAAAAGGTAGTTCTGGCTATAATTCTTCCTTTGCAACCTTTGCAAGGTTTTTATAGTTAGCTTTTAAAGTTTATTTTGCAAGAACCTTTTTAAGGACCTTAAGGTTAGTTGTAAGCTTGTTAAAAAGCTAGTTTTTGCTAACAAGGTTTAAAAAGGCACTTATAGGCAACTTATTAAAATATTTGGTAGCCACCTTGTTATATAAGACCTTAAGGTTAAAAGAAAGGCTTTATATGCTGTTATAAGTGCTTGCATTAAAGTTATGGGCTGACGACCTATACGTACCACTCACTGCCATTGACAGGGTTGGGCCTATTGGGGCACCCACCCCACCCCCACCATTGTATTTACTTCCACGCCCATAGGGCTGCATTAGCACTTTTTTTCTTTCTTTCTCATCTATAGATTTTATATAATAGATATAGTATTTATAAGAAGCCTTGCCTTTTTTAAACTAGCTTGGCCGTAATAATTTATAAATTTTTTGTTATAAGTAAGAGCAGCTTTTAATTGCTTAGATTTAAAAAAAAAAACCTAATCTTAACTAACTTATAGCAGTTAATTAATAACTAATACTAAAAGTACTTGCAAAGTTTTTTATTTTTAAACCCTAACTAAAAATTTAGACTAAATGCTATAACCTATTAATAAGGATTATAGTATAAAACTAAGATAAGAGGCAGGCTATTTTGCTATTTTTTTAAAACTAAGCTGTGCAGCAAATATAGTATAAAGAAAATAACTTTTATTATATATTACTTTAATTTAATAAGTATTATAATAGTAGCACTAAATATTAATTAACTTTTATATTTAAGCTATAGGCTATAAAATATTTAATTATTTTTAACTGCAATAAAACTAATAAAGCTAAAAGCTTATTATTTATTAAAAATGCTAAAAAGTTTATATTATAAGTTAATAGTAAAAGTTTTAAATAAGCAAAATATATATATTTTGCTAATAAATACTATAAAAAATATGCAATATAATAGCAACTTATATAAAAGCTTATATTAAAAAAACTAATAAATTAAATTTTTTGTTTGTTGCTTTTATTAAGCATAGTAAAGTAGTATTTTTTAAAGTTAATAAAGTATTTAACTTTATAGCTTTTATAAATATAGTTAATAAAAACCTTAAAGCTATATTTTATAAATTTAAAATTAAAGCTTTAATATTAATAGCTTATTAGCTTTAAGCAAACTTATTATATATTTGCTTTTATAATATAAAAAACAACTTTAGCAAAGCTATTACGTAAGCTAACAAGTTAATTTTTAAAAGCATTAGCAAAATTAAGCATTAAAAAAACAAAGCATTTAAGTATATTACTTTTGCTTAAAAAATAATAATAAAAACAATAAAGATAATAAAAATAATATAAATAATAAGTTAAAAATAAAATATTATAACTATAACTTAAGCTATATTGCTTATATAAAGTTAAAGTTATGCTTTGCTTTTTGTTAAAATAAGCAACTTTAAAAGCAAATTAAAAAAACTAACTAGCAAGTAGTAAACTTAATATATTATTATAATAATTTTAATAGCACTAGTACTAGCACTTATAAGTTAACTAAAGTAAATGTATTTAAGTTTTATAATAATAATAATAAAAAAAAGTTATTTTTAAAGTATAGTACTAGTATATAATAATATGTTTTAAAAATAATTTTAATTAGTTTTTTATTAATAAAGCTAAAATAAGCAATATTAAAACATACTTAGGTAGCGTAGTTATAGCAAACTTTATACCTTACTTAAATTTTAGTTATTTTAATATTATTACTACTTTAAAATAATTAATAAAGCACTTTAAGCAAAAATATAAAAACGTTAATTAAAAGTAATAAGCTAAAATTAATTATTAAAAATTAAATATAAAAAGCTTAGCTTAATACTAAGCTTTTAAAAATAACTTTGTTAGACTAGCTAGTAAGTAATATATTGCTAAAAAAAATTAAAAAAAGTATTTTTATAATAAGCTTACGCTATATATATAACAAAAAACTATTGCTTAATATTTTAATGCTAACCTTTTATTTAATAACTTTGTGCGCTACTATACTTAAGTTGTGCATACTTTGTTGCTTAAAAATAAGTAAAACATAAACAAAAGATTTAGTATAAATACTAGCAATAAAAATTATACTAATTAAAAAAACAAAAAATAGACTTTAAGTACTGCTAAAAATAAAAGTACTAGAGGAAGAAGTAGAGGTATTAAAAGTAAAGGTACTAGAAGTAGAAGTACTAAAGGTAGTGCTACCTTAGCACGCAATATCTTTAGTAAAATAATTACTAGTAGTAGTAATAAAAATAAAGCTTAATAGCTTAAGCTTGCAGCTAACAAAATAAAAATACTGCTTATTAAAAGCAAATGCTTTACTTGCAAGCTGCTTAGTTATATTAGTTATAACTGCTTAGTTAAACATAAACAAAGCTAGGATTAAAAAGTATGCATTAATATAATTTTAGCAAGCTATAAATATATTATACCTGCTTAGCTTAAGGTATTAAACTTATATAAAAATAAGTTAGCAAAAAGTTAACTTTAGGTTAAGTAAATTTTTATTTAAAAAAAATATTATTAAGCATTAATATTAATAAAAAACTTAATAAAGTAAATAAATACTTAAAAAGCAACTTTTTTATATTTACTTATAAAATAGTTAATAATAAATATTTTATAATAATATATAATGCTTTTAATAATATAAAAGCTAGTATATATATAGCTATAAACTTTAAATTTGCTAAGCATATTAAAAAGTAAATAAAACTAATTGTTTTTATAAATTTTATATTAAAAACTATAATAAAATATAATAGCAAAGTAAATTAAAATATAGTATATGCTATATTGCTTTAGTTATAATAAATAAATATACTTTTATTAACGTACTAATGCTAATTATTAAAATATAATATAAAATAATATTAAAAAAGCTGTAGTTTAAGCAATATAAAATTTTACTTAATTATAAAAAGTACTAATTAATTTTTTAAGCAATATGTTTTTAAAAGCTATATACTTTAAGTTTAATACTATAATTAGTTAGCTAAAAATATTTAACTATATAAAAGTATTAAGTAGTAATAACTTTATTATTACTAAAATAGCTAAAATAAAAAGGGTGCTATATGCTAATAAGCTTAAAAGCTAATTATAAAAATAAAATAAAAAACGAGAACAAAAAAAAAATAATACTATGTTAAAAAAATAAAAGTTAAATATTATAAAACTTTATTAATTATAGCAAAAAGGTTTAAAATAGTATTATAAGCGCTTAAAAATAAAA
>Ga0247782_1000073_pt1 | contig 143924 bp, 111 predicted proteins | sample UWRJL019104C5_FD_179928 | JGI IMG/M metagenome (GOLD analysis project Ga0247782, IMG submission 179928) | Plant litter microbial communities from Arlington Agricultural Research Station in Wisconsin, United States - UWRJ-L019-104C-5 | ecosystem: Environmental > Terrestrial > Plant litter >... | reverse complement strand
AATTATATCGATCTGGCCAGTCTACAATAAGATATACATACTGTGTAGGCAGGAAGGGAAGCAAGCGCAGAGTAGTATGATAGAATGAAACGAATAAAATATCTTCGCCGTCAGCAATAAATCAATATTGTCTGTCTCGTCTTTCACAAAGACAGTACGTACGTAAAAAACCATCGCCAAACCCCACGCGACCGATTTCTACTCCCTAATCTATCTTTTCGCTAAACCTACTGCCGCAATCCAGCCCTTAGTACTTAGCCTGGGGGAAATTGATTTTCTGTCCTCTTACTTCACCTTCTCTTTCACCCTTTCCATTCCCAGATCTTGACAGAGGCGTCACTGCCTGCACTGGCAAGCTTTTTCTCACCAACCCAAGCTACGCCATTGACTCCCTCTTTATGCGCGTTGGCCTTCTGGTCCCGAGATGTAGGATCGTCGTAGCTCCAGACAAAGATATGCGTGTCCAGGCTGCCGCTGACCACGTGGGTTCCCTTGTCGTTCCAGGCTAGGCATGACACCCGCGCCGTGTGTGCGGACCATTGATCCGTCACGAACTGTAGGGCGTCCGCCTTCGCCTCGTACACGTAGATTGGGCCGCGATGGGTACCAGCGGCGAGCCGAGACCCATCCTTGGAGAACGCCAGAGCTGTGATTGCCGAGGTTGGCTTCGTGGACTCGTCAATCTGGGTCGCTTTGTTGCTTCCGTCTACCTTGTACAATCGGACCGCACTGTGGCTGGTGCCGACGGCAATCAAGGAGCCGTAGGCCACCACGGCCGTGGCCTCCTCCTTCTCGGGAACCGTAATTTTCCCTGCCTCCCGACCACTCACGTAAATCACAATGCGATCATTTAAAACGACGTAAACACGACCGTCCGCAGCAGCGACGCCTCTCGGTTCGCTAGGAAGCTCCAGGACGTCGGTAAATGCCTTGGTGGACAAATCTATAGTGCGGAGCCTGTTGTTTAGGGCGACGCTGTACAACTTTTCATCTGTGCGGGTAAAGCCTAGGACTTTAGTAGTGTGAGAATCGCCGCTGACTATGGTGCCGGTGCCTGACGCAACGTCCCAGCTGTAGACCTTGCCGTCGACGCCGCCTCCGGTAAATAATGTCTGGCCGCTGACGGTCATGGCACTGATGCTATGGTATTGCCCTTGAACGACTCTGACAGGCTGTTCGCTGTCTGGCTTTATGTAGTTGAGATCCCCATTGAGGCTCAGACTGATGATTAGGTCGTCGGATCGGTTCGGAGGCCAGACGATCCCGACCTGTTGGTGGTTGAAGTCCTTGCCAAAGGTCCAGCTGCGCAAGACGGTTCCTGTTTCCACATCCCACATCTTCACCGTCCGATCTGCTGCACCAGCCGTGGCAAACCGTTTCGAGTCTCCTGCCCAACTGACACCAAGGATCGTTCCTGTATGTCCAATTTTGTCGCCGCTCTTGCTAATTGTTGTCTTGTGCTCGAAACGCTTTCCCTCGGTATTGTATACGTAAAGTTGAATCCGGGTATCGGCGCCCACGGTGATGAGTTTACTGCCGTCCGGCGAGATGGCCACGCCTAGTATGTCCTTCTCGTGCAAGCCGTCCAGCTTACTCTGGAACTTGAGGGGAACCGATCCGAAAAAGGCCACAGACCTGTCCTCGCTTCCTGTGACGACCGACAACACTCGGACACCTGGATCCGACGGTTTGATGGCGAGGGAAGTGATGGGCTTGGCGTGGCCGATTATCTCCCCTACACTTCCACCGTCGAGGTTGAACGCACGTGCGTTCGTTCCCACGGCTATCACTCGTTTTCCGTCGGGAGCAAATGCGACATCATTTATTCGGCCGGTACCGTTCTTCCATTCGCCTTCGACGTCGCCGTCACCCTTGCCTTCGATAGGACATTAAGTTAGCTTCTTTGGGTAGATTAATAGGAGATCCGGGTGCTACTATATGGTGTATCATACCTGCCGCTTTAAACGCATCCTCCTCCTTAGCATCCTTCGCTTTAATCCACTCCCACACTTTGACTATTCCGCGTTCATCTCCACTGACAACCTTATACACATCTTTGATGTTTATCGGGGCAAACCGAGCCACCGTTGTATTTGCGATATGGCCGGTATATTGTATTACGTCGGATGGGTCATCGATGGAACGGAGGAATATTGATTTACCCGACTGTAGTATCGTTAGTCTACCTGTCAAGCGACCATATCAGGGTAGGTTTGATTACGGCATAGGCGATTCTCTCGCCCTTCAGGTCTGCGGACAGCACGGTTGGCTGCGCTCGCCTCGTCACAGGGGCCGGGGCCAATGTCTTTTCGAGTTTGAACATGTTGTTCTTGGTTATATCCGACGACAGTTGTGTTTTATATGAGACATAAGTTGCGCTTCATACGGAGCATATAATGGGGGAACTGATTACAACGGGGGGTGATTCTTTAACATTCCGAAACACCTAAAGGGCGTTGGTAATGCTATGTTGGCGGGGCAAGCTGTAAGGGACCAGCGTAATTCCATATTGACCGTGTTTACATACCTACCCGACAACGTTGCGGGGCAGCTACTACGTAACCACACAGCCCATACTAGTAGCGCGGGGTCTATCCTGGTGCCTGACCGACTATGCCTACCCTACAGGCAGTTTATTAGGTACCTACCTAAAACGCGCAGCACGCGCTTGTAAAATCTCGTCCTCGTCAATCACATGCCAAACAGTATCACAAGAAACTAATAACCAATCACCGACCATGTAGAGAGTGAGGCGTAGCCCCCAAGGTCAAGGAATTTTGAATTCCTCGTCTCCCTTAAGGCATCTTTAGTTATGAAGAATAGGGAGGCAGACCTCCACTTGTCAAATTAGCTATCTACCTTGCTTGACTTGTCAGTGTGTATCGGCAGAGAATTAACACACATGGTGTGTACCTTGCAGCCAGATGCGCTTGTAAGAATTGTGTCCGGTCTAGTGGCGCTGCTCACCCCCTGTTACGACCGAGATAGCTCAACGAAATCAGACGTGGAACTAGGCGGCGAAGACCAACGCCATCCTTGACTCCTACAAACGCTTTCCCGGCGAGAGCCTAGAGAGGCCTACCAAGCGATGTCACCACCACCACCAGGAGCCGTCTCTTGGGCTCCTCCGTTGGTGAAGCCGTTGTCGGCCATGTCGACTGTGTTGACATCATCGGGAGACTCTTTCTTGCATCGGACCTTCGTGTGTCCCATCTCACCACAGTTCTGACATTGAACGCGACTGTCTGTACTCATGTCTCAGCAATCTTGGGCTAGTACGATTTGTAGTAACGGACTTAGTACTTACAATCACGCGGCTTCGGGCATCCACGACTCTCGTGGCCGAACTCATCACAGTTACGGCATTGAACCTTGGACATGTCCCTGGGCTCGGTACACTCTCTCGAAGTATGACCCTCCTGGGAGCAATTGCGGCAGATGGTCTTTCTAGGCTCTGGACAGTCGCGAGCAGAGTGACCCTCCTCACCGCAGTTGAAGCAGCCTCTCGAACCACCGCCACCGCCACCGCCCTGGGGGCAGTCTCGGGAATAGTGACCGTCTACGGGAAGTTAGAAAATGATTGATTCTTTCCTTGTCGTTGAGGATATCAACTTACTCTCGCCACATTTGCGACACTCGATGTCCGGTCCTGCGACACGCGGCTCGGGACCTATGTTAGTGTTAGTGAATAGCCCAGGTGTTGTACATGCCAGCCAAGGCGTAAGATTACTAACAATCAGCGACTTTGTGTCCAGCATTACTGCAGAAAGCGTGTAACGTCAGTAACTCATGTATAGGAGGAGATATGCGCACAGTAAAGGCCCAGAAATTAACCTACCCACAGTTCTTGCAGGCGAACTTGTCAATGCGCGGCTGGGTGCCTAGCTAAGGTCAGCCATTAAACTTAATCTTGTTTGTAGGGATATACTCACAGTCTCGGGTGCGGTGACCTTGCTCTCCGCAATTGAAGCAAGTGATAACCACTCGCTCGTGCTCTCTCTTCTCCTGTGGGCACTTCTTCGCAATGTGTCCAAGCTCGTTGCAGTTGGAGCATTTGGTAAGGCCTCTGTCAACGACCTCACCAGCTTCTGCCAATCGGGCCAAGTTCTCGTCGTCGCTTTTAGGCCAAAATTCACGCTCGCTCGGGCGGAGAGGCTTCGAACTGAAACGGTAATTGACCTTGTACTTCTTATCGAGATTGCCCTGGAGATCCATGAGGGTGAGAGTAGGCACCATGTTCGGTGCCTCCATGGCAATGAGGAATAGGCCAATGTCACAGTTACGGAGTCCTCGCTCCAAATCAAGATAAGTCAGTTCCGGGCACGCCTTGATGTATTGCTGAACAGCCTCCTTCACATCGTCCATGTCACGATCTTTGACGGCTTCTTCAATTCTGGCCCAAGCAACATCGGCCTCGACTTCGTCAATATGACCACGATCGATCTTGCGCGGGTTCTTGCAGTCGACAGCAACATGGCCTATATTGGTCCGTCTCAGTATTTTCATATAACGGAACGGGTACTATTGCCGTTACCTTCTTCCTGGCAGTTCTTGCAGACCTCGGCGGGCTTTTCGGGACAGTCCTTGGCCATATGACCCTCCTGGTGACAGAACCGACACTCGCCAGTAAACTCACGGGGTGGAGCTGTAGGACACTCTCGAATCGTGTGGCCCTCCTCTTTGCAATGATGGCATTTCAAGACACGAGGGTTAGGGCAGTCGGCCTTGTTGTGACTAAGCAAGTAGATGAGAATGAGCCCGTTAGTTTCGACGCTCTTGGATATGGCTTACCCTTCCTCGCCACAATTGAAGCAACCATTGCCGCCACCTCCGGCTCTGCCAGTATTGACATCGGTACCCTCATCAAATCCAGCGGATTTATCACCGCCGTCAAAGCTGTCAGCACCGTTATTCTGGGCGTCGCTGCCGTTGGCCCAAGTGTCACCGGTAGCGGAGTCATTCCACTGGGTAGGAGCATTGCCGCCCGAACCCCAGTCATCAGTAGATGGTCCCCAGTCACCCATGTTGGTCAGCGATGGAATCTAGAAATAGTTAGTATGATATATACACAGCCTAGAAGGAAAGTCCACACGTAGTTGGCAATGTGAATCCTGGAAGGAAAAGATATCAGGTGCGAAAGTGGAAGGTACTGAGGGGCTAAAGCCGGGATACAAATGAGCATAGGTGAAACATGGGCAGATAGGCTCTGCAGGTGATTCTCTCACCAGATCAGTTCTCTGGGCTTACCAAGTCGATAATCCAAGAGGGCTAGGGGAATATCCGGATCATATGAGCATCTCCAGAAGCATGAGTACAAGGTAGAAATGTTGGGATGGCAGCGGGTGGTGTGAGACATCAATACTTCGCAGTGTCTGTTTTTGGGGGAAGATAACAACCTTGTTTTCAAGATTTCAGAGGCTGGTAGTCGCCCTTCTAGGGAGAAATAGAACGGGTAGCAAATACCAGTTGCAACGTTGGCCTGGAGGGATGACTTGGCGCAACGCTTGTGGGAGAAGTGATATTGAAACTGAGAAGGTGTGTAATGCAGTGTTTTCCGTGGAACTAAGCAAAAGCAAAACGCAACTTACCTGAGGTAGAGGTATATTGCCTTTACGGATCAGATATCGTCAAGAGAAAGAATTCTGCAGTGCTCCAAGATCAGGTAGGTAATCCTCCCAACTGATATAGGAATTGTCAGTTGCAACACCCAGCCAGGAAAGCTAAGGACAGAGAGGAGAGAAGTTGAAGGTGGTGCTGAACTGAAGTGAAAGAAGGAAAGAGGAGGATGGGAAAAGAATTCAAGATGGGTGAGGATGTAAAGCAGAGTAGGTATCCAGTGGAACTTGAATGCTGCCTGTATGTACCTAACTTGCAATGAGGTAGAGGCAAGTGCCTTTAGGTGTGTAGGTATGTAACCAGGTAGGTATCTCAAAGTGCTTCAAGCTACAGAGGAGAGCAGGAAAGGGGAGGAGATGATTGGGCGCAGGAAGGTATATGCGGGTACCAGGGACCCGGCCAGAGGTTGTTGTCGTGTTACTCGGGGCAGGTGCGCAGGTACGTGTGCAGGTTCTGGGATGTGGCACTGGAGGGGGCATGAATGTGTCTATCTCGGCGAAAAGTGTAAAGAAACGTGGAAGTACATATACCTCATGACTGCACTTGATATTCAAAGGGAAGGCGCAACAGATAAAGGTACTAGGGACATGTATATGCGTACGTACCTACTAGGTAGGTGCCTACTGTTAGTTTTCAAAACTGTCTCGATAGCTTCGTTTTCCGTACAGGAAAGTCAGTATCCTGCTGTGCTTTCTGTGTTAGTAAACGCATCAAAGCAATAGATGTTATGGTGATGGGCAGGTGGTGTACTCCAAGGCAGCTGATCACCATCCTTTGACAAGCATAGGACGATGGCGTGATTCGACTAACACTGCTCGAGCCTGAGTGATACTGCTTTGAGTAGCAGCAGATCCGGCTCCTACATGAACTTACTTTGCTCTTGTATTGAGACGTGGGAAAGGGGGGACGGCTGAGGGCTCGGTGACTGGGAGGAGATCCTGACCGGTACCCTTACAATTTAATGACGCGAATAGAACCTCGTTGTTTGTTCGCAGCTTGTCTACGAAGAAGAGAAAGGAGACTGCAGCCTAGGACCTAGTATGGCAAACCTTAGGTACCTAGATATCTAAGGTTGAGGAGTTTCAAATCGCTCTAAGCTCATTGTTTACTGACTGGCTGATCAACTTTCGCATCCAGGAGACATATCATTCCAAAGGATGATTTGAATATAGGATCTAGATACATTTGAGTTGTCTTTTCTGCTCGTCTGTCATAGCCGCAGCGTTAGCTGACGTCTCTGCTAATACACAATAACGTGAGGATATCATGTTATACTAGTATTACCGACTGTAGATGACCAGATAATGGCGAATCAAAGTGAACTTTACATTAAGAACTCGAATTATCCTCGTTGAAATGCCCCTCATGTTGACCTAGTCTTATTCTTCCCCTTTATTCTTCTGTTCTAAATATTTAGCATGAGTGTATTTAGAACGCAGTAGAGCAGGACTAGCGTTATAACTATGACATGAAAGAGCTTATCCTTGGCCTCACCATCCAAAAAACAGTTTGGTATAGTTGTAATCTATATGTAGGGACTCTTTCATGTTCACCTAGTGATACAAAACCATGAAATGGTGATGGAAACTCCCCGGCTCTGAGACTTTTAAATGGTATCAAATAAGCAGCTCGAGGTCGTATCCCTACTTCCAACCTCTTTCTATTTTTAAGATTCCAGACCAGTTGTTGGGAACCAATAGGCTTACATTGCTGGGATAAAGGAGGTTTTTGCCACTCAGCAAACATTAGCCCTTAGAGCTGGCTGGCCCTAGGCATGAGGTAATGGGGGTATTAACCATACTTAAGGAATCAAATAAATCGTGAAAGCATAGTTGAAGGTGTGCTGCATTTACTGCTATGCTATGAACTGTCCCTTGCTTATATCTGGCTCAAAAGCATAGCTCAGATCTCGCATATATCAAACACATGATATCTGCAGGAGTATGGTTTACAACTGAGGAGATGATTGCACGGCAACGAAAAGTATCTTAGGGCACAGCACAACTAAGTGTAGCAAGCGTTGCTAATAGGGCGTTTCTCTGTTCAATCTAAGACGCCCGCAGCGAGGCATCCCCATGAAGCAGATACTTCCATAGACGGAGAGGTATGGACTTAACACGCTGTCAATACTAGATAAATGACTAGATAACAAGGCAGAACGTCTTTCCCTCCTCATTCTCCACTATGTTCCAGCTATACTAGCCTCCTAGCCTCCCCAAAGAAGACCAAACACCCTTCCCTAATCGCAGAACGAGCTTGACAAGAACGCCCAGACTAGGGAAGCCGAAAGCAGCTTCCGTCTTCGGCCCTGTATCCCGCCGTATCCCATCGACCGTCAACGGACCTCTTGTTGAACTAGAGGAGCACGATACAAGGCGATACCAGGACGCAGATCTACTCTTCCACTAAGCATACGAGAAAATATACTGTTTGTAGTTGTACTTCTTGAAGGATCCCTCGTATCTAACGAAGTGTTTGTGGGAGACGATATCGACGTTTTTATCCCAAGCAGGAGCGGAACTATGTTAGACCTTACTCAGGACCATGACCACAATTCACCCGACTGATCAATTATCAATTTGTAGTTTTTTATCTATTTTTTATTCAAAGTCTTTGGATGCAAAGTATTGCTGTTCTCTAAGATCTGAAATATCAGTTAAAGTCAAAATGGAGCCTAGAGTACACAACACCGCTACAGCGACATTTGAAATCACTGTCGGACCAAATCATTGAGACTCCACCACAGCTGGCACTTATCCAACTGCTCTTGGGAAACATCCTCCATAGCCGTATCATTCGTCTGAATCCTCAAGCGCTGCCCGCTGCCCCAAGTTCCCCACTCGGGGGAGCCTGGATAACGCTCAACATTAGGATCCAAATGCTTGATGAAGCTGAAATAATAGTGTTGAATGACGGGGACGATGGCAGCATTGTCACCACCGGGCAGGTAGGAGTACCCAAACGGTGGGGCGTCGGGGCCTACTTGCGTAGGTCCGAAGATGGGGACCAAGTCGCTGTTGTGCCATGCTTCGAGCCCCTGCTCGACCTCCAATTGCTCTGTGCTGTTGTATCTGTAGTTCCAGATGGAGGAGCCAGAGCTAAGATACTTGGCCGCTGCCTGGCTCAGCTGGATACCGGGGCAGATGAAGATGGCGTCGCCGACGATATCAGCGGCGACTGAGAAGTAAGGACCTCGTTGGGGCAGCGTGCGAGGGTTGTTATAGGCGGTGATGATTTGATCTAGCTGGGCGGGGGATATACCAGGTACCTCGAGCGTGACTAATCCGGCTACTTCCTCCAGCGATGTGACGTTGGGAATCAATGCATTGCCTTCGTTTGTGGTATCTCCGATCATCATAGGCACCTTGACAAAGTTTCCCTCAGTGAAGGCAGCTTGGGAGGGCCCAAAGATGGTAACGTCGTCGATTAGGGGTGAAAACCATAGCGAGTACGCTGGGGTGGACAGGCTAGTGGGAGGTGGCGCCATTCGATCGAATGTCAGAATCTTGTTGATATCGGTTGATCGGCTGTATTACGGATTTGTTAGATCTTTACATCTATAAAGGATATTGGTCGAAGGAGCGGAGAATCAGAGAGAGAGAGAGAGACGAAGGGCTTAGACGCAGGATTTATCCCAGTGCTCATGGCAGAAAGAAAATGGTTCCGTTAATACTCACAGGCAAGCCATTTCATCAGTGGCATTTCTACAGCCCATCTGATAGGAGAAGAGTGCAAAATGCGGATCGGTCTCGTTGGGATAGCCTTTCGGATTCGAGGCAATCGCGTCCATTATGACGCCAGCAAACAGGCCGCGATCTTCGCCCTCTTGAGTATACAGCAAGTCAGCCATTCCGCCAGCTCCAGCAGAGCTACCGTGTACAACCACATGATTTGGATCCCCTCCGAACTATCACAGCAGTTAGAATAAACTTAGTTCCGTACGCTGCAGTGTGTATCATACCAAGTGAATGTAAGATTGCACCCATTCGAGCGCCTTCCACTGGTCAAGAAGCCCGACATTATAATCCCCATCATTTCCAAGAGCCTCGCCTCCCAAGAAGCCCAGCTGAGCCACCCGGTAGTTGATGTTTATATGTACCATGTCGTACCCCGAAGCCGCAATCATCTCGGTGCCGTTATAGTTGCCCCCAGCATCCGACACGTAACCACCACCTTGGATATACACCCAAACTGGCAGTTTCTTCCCGGTAGCGTTCGCCGGCGTGAAGACGTTGAGGAACAGGCAGTCTTCTTCCAACTTCCCAGGTGTCACGGCTTGATTCTCACCGGGACAGACAGCCTTGTACTGAGTCGCGTCCTGTATTGTACCCTGCGAGAGCTCGGGGTCGGCCGGGGCTCGCCATCGTAACTCTCCTACCGGCGGCGCGGCGAATCGGATACCTAAGAACTCGTTCACCCCTCTACCGTTGGTGATACCCCGATATTTTGCGTAACCCAAGTCAACTACTGGGTTGTGTGATATATTGTAACAATTGCCTGCCGCAGCTGCGATCAGTGCCGTCAGGGCTGCAAGATGCCCAGGAAGTTTGTCCCGTCGCATATTTGAGACGAAAGAAACGCCGCCTTACATAAATTTCCTTTGAAGAAGTGTAGTGCTTTGACAATAAACGCGGTTATGTACTGAACCTAACGAGTGGCTAAAAGTGAGTATATAAGAAAACAGCGTCGATGATCAGGGAGGATCATGATGAGAATCGGTCTACATATCTCTCGGGATGTTTATATCAGATACGCCTAGCAATTACATCGCAATGCTAGCAACTCCCAATTTCCAGAAAAATGTGCTTCCCTCCATGCTGCGAACCCCTGACCAAAGAGCTGTTAGCGTGGCACTAAGTAGAGTTCGTATTCTAGAGAAGAACATACGTTTGTCTTCGTTACATACCTACATATATAAGTCCTAGGTTAGATCTTAAGCCAGGGGTTTCAGGCCCACCATGCTATAAAAAGTCACAACCTATAGCCGTTCCAGGTGTTAAATCCGTATGATCCAGTGCCTTAATAAACCTCTACATGTCATACGTAAGCAACGGATTACGTAATAGGTAATGGATCGCCGTTCATCACGTCGTATCCGCAAGTGCGGCATGTTTCTGACAAGGAGCAGCTAACCTTCCCGCTCAACAGGGAGCCAATCGGGCAGGGGTGCTTAAAATGCTTCAAGTTATTATCTTGTACCTAGACTTATCTATTCGTTGTAATTGCTTTCTTTTACATTACACGTTTAGGTTACTGGAGAGTGACAATATTTACATGGGCATAAACTTACTCTCTCGATATACATCTTGCTTCATACTTGGTTGGTAATGGCCAAGGCTCATTGTAATTCATCGCATTACAGGGTAGCATTGACGGAAACGCGTACCCGGGAGGCAAGATACCTACTTAGGTTAACCTATTATTACGTAGTAGTGCCCAGGGTTATAGAGCGTTAATGGTTTGCAGTCGCCCTTACCGGCATACCTCGCATAAACGGTTGTAATTTCCACCCGTGAGGCACAGCAAGCCACCCTTCTATTCGTATTTAGATTTGTGGATCGTCAATTCTACTGTATCGTTCGGGATTCTCCTTTAGATCTTGTCGTTTGCCTATGAACATCTTTGTGTTAAATTCCTTCTCGCGAGAGCGAGCTCAGAGCGGACTCAGAGCGAGAAAGCTGCGACATCCACCGGCTCTTGTCGGCGTCGTAGAGCGCCCATCTACGACTCAGGAACGGTAATACCTGCGAAGGGTAGCGCGGAAAGGATGCATAGGGTTCTGAATGCGCCGGAGATTATATCGGAGATATTCGTTGTGGTAGTAGTGATGGTTGGGGGATGCATGATGAGGTACGTAGGTTACCTAACCTAAGATTCTGCAATATATGTGATGCGTTTTAAGGCACTTGTATGTGTGTAAGGCTTAACGACAGCTGCGCTATGTATAGCATAGGCACTAACGCAAGTCCGTGTGACAGATGCGGAATGTGTAGGTGCTACTAGCAAACCTGATTCCTGCACGAAGAAAGAAGAGAAAAAGAGAAGCAAAATTCTAGAATATAATGGTCTCTCCAGCGAGATGAGACTCAAGAAAGAGATATATGTAACGTAAGCAATATCCCCAAGGAACCAAGGCATAAATGCAGCTGGTCTGCTGAAATCCATCTCGTTGGACATTCGTTACATCCTGCATACCATTTAACCCCACAAGATTCAAGCCCAAAGTTGTTAGTAGCGTTCCGCAACCTGTCGTAATAGCAGCTTCAACCTGCATCTCTTCTGCAGACTCAAATTGCAACTAGACTTGCCTACCTGCTTACATATCTCAAGATCAACAAAATACAAAATACGAAACTAAGCAAAACTGCGCTTTGTTTTGAAAGTCTATTAAACAAACGAACGACTCTGCTAAATCCATGGCTTCAGAAAAGAAGGGAGGCTTCAGCACCTGAAGGTAAATAGCCACCAAGACCAGCCTGAGGGTCCCAGCTTGCTGTATTTCCACCAACCACAGCATTGCTTCAGCCCGGAATAGGTAATTCAAATCCTGTAGAGAGATGCGCATCTTTGTCCGACCAACTGGCACTTCATAAGTTTCATCATCGTCATTTATCATAACATTAAGTATTACAACTCGAAACCCCCTTGTGCTCATGCTTGCCTAAAATCAAGAGAAGTGGCGGTGCTCTTCTTCTTGTAGTTCTTCTTCTTGTAGTCAGCGTGAATGCATGTATCTGCCTTGCGGTCTGTTTCTTGTGCTTCTGTTCTCTTTTCTTTTTTTGTCTGTCTCTATAATACAACCCGTATTTGTCGTCCTGTCTCATCTGATTGTTTGAGCTAATTTTTCCCGCCGTGTCTATGAAGTTGAAATTAAACCACCGCAAATTTCTTGAGTTCGTAAAGGCTTTGACATGGCTCGTTGCTCGTTGCTTGTTGCTCGTTGCTCATCGCTCATAGATGGGTCGCGAAGAAAATCGTTCCTTGGGCACGGTAGTCACTGCTGGTTTTGTAATTGTATATCGATCAAGCTGGATAAGCAGTAGACTGGGCCATACCCGGTCCGAGTTATGCTTTCAGCTGTGGTGTGTATATGCAAGTGTACCTAAGGAAGGCAGCCAATGAAGCGTACTAGAAATCTCCCTGACAAGTTTGGTCGCCATTCGTGTGACGCGAGTGACGAGCCATATAGAGGACGTAGAGCGTCCTGGAATATCGACGACGTGATATACACCACCATGGGTGTACAGCCTGCTTCGGTGTATATCTAGCTGTTTTAGGTCCGCCTATATCCAGGCAATGACATTATCTGGTCCGTTTACCTGGGTCGCACCTTTATCTCCGCTGCTATCAAGTGTGTCCAGTGAAGCGTATGGATTGCTTGTAGGGATTTTGGACGAAGTACCCATTTTGGTTTCGGACGGGAGGTTCACTCGAAGGTTCTGGGACGTGTTCTGTGATTTCATCATCGGTTGCACGCCTGGCGATCCACGTGTAACCTCCATCATACTCGGAATTGTTGCATTGTTCCGTGCTGGGGGAGCAATAGGGCCGAAAAGCGACCCGTAGGATGCCGGACAACGGCTTAGGTTGGTGTCCGACGAGTCTATAGTCGTGGCATGGGGGCCAGAGTAACCAGCTAGGGTCGACACGGGGTTGGACGTGAGAACAGTAAGATTTGTCTTTGGAGGTATGCCCATAGAGCTTGACGTCGGTAAAATCGACCGCACCGTGGGAGGAGGAGACCCCAGGGTCTGAGGATCGGCACTGTATTCACCAGTGCTTCGCCACCCTATCTGGCCGCCTGCATCACGAGCTGGTCCCAGCCCGCCACCGCTTGAAGCAGCAGTGCGTCCCAGGTATCGTTCCGTATTCGACCTCGAATCAAGGTTTGAGCCGCCAGCGTCGCTGCTAGGGCTATCCAGTGGTGTCTCACGTTGTCTTGCCAGATCCGCTTGATGTTTCTTCCACCACTGTGGATAACCGTGAAACAGACCAAGCTGATGCTGCGTGACTTTATCAGACGGCATCTCATGTTTATACTTGCAACCCTGCTGGGTGAAGGCACAGGTCCCTTCATGTACCCACTTGTCGCAATATACTTTGGGCCGTCGCTGGTTAGACGGTGCGCCAGAGGACGAGGTGGAGCCTAAACCCGATGTTCCGGCGTGCGTCGGTGTGGAAGGAGTGGCAGCGACGATGTTGTCGATTCGCGACTGCAAAGATGGTTCATGTTAGCCTAGGCCGTAATTGTTGACCATCTTTCGAATCCTACATGAAGTTTATGAGCGTTGCTATGGACAGGTGGCCGTGAGCTACTATGTGATGTGCGATCACCCATGTAGCTTACCTGAATTGTGTCCGATGACGAGTTAGGATGGGCAGGGTTACTCTATTTAATAAACAGGTTCAGCAAGCAAATTATTAGGTTAAATAGTGAATTAAGGACACGAATCTGTTCAAGGGTCAGGTAGCACCTGGAGCACATACTCGGATAGCAACTCGTTCTGTATTACTCGAATGTCCGTTTGGCGGCAGGCCACGAGGTTGAGGAATTACCAACATGCCGGCAGAGCCTTGTTGAAGGGCAGGGATGTCCTGTAAAGGTGGAAGCATGTCAGCCGGAATGAGTCGTGTGTATTGGCCATTGCCACGGTCATAGCAATAGGCGTAGCTGCCGTCCAACTGGCTTTCGGCTATGGCGCCCGAGTTCGGGAAAGGCGTAACACCAACATGCTGAAAGTAATGGTGCTGATCTGCCCGAATATTAGGGTGCATCATAACGCGGTTACCCTGATATTGGGGGTTGTATGTGTCGTAGACATTGTACATGTGTTGCGACTGGGCTACGGGGATATCTTCAGTTCGATGCGCTCTCCAGTTGGCCGAAGAGAGGCCACGGGTGTGCAGTGCCTGTGGCTGCGACTGTGACTGTAACTGTGACTGTGGTGGTGCCTGTAAGCCCATGTTGACGAGTTGCGACTGCAGTAACCGCGGCTGTTGTTGCTGCTGTTGCGCAGATTGATGCTGGCCTAAGTTCACCCTTTCGCTGACGAGCTTGCTGCGTCGGTCATTGACGGATTGAAACGGACTCCTATCCATGTTGGCGGGTGGGAAATCGAGCAGGGTATTAGGTGTGTGCTCTATACTGATATCGGATATAACACTCAGATCGATGAGAGGAGAGGGGGGTTGGTAAGAGCGAGGAGATATATCGACAACTACAGCTGCTGCTGCTTCGACAGAATGAGGAGAAGTGCTTCGTCTTGAGCTTCTAGACGATGACTCGGAGGAGCAAGGCAGGCCAGAAGTAGAGGTGCCGGCTGTATTAGAGGTGTTGGGAAGAGAAATGGAAGTTTCCATGGTGAAGGAGTGTTGGTAGGTCAGGCTGGTCAGGTACACAGGCTCACATGTACATTTCTCGGCGTTCCGCTCACCAATCAATTCAATCGATTATTAAGAGAACAAGAGAAGCAAACGAATCGTGGGGCACAAGTGCAGGCTATGGAAGGGTCTGTGAGCCTAAACCGGTAGTTTATGTGAGGGTAATGTGGACAAGCGAGGAGTTAAACGACGCGAGGCCAGCCGTGTGTCTTGGGACTGTGACAAGGAAGCTCGTGGGCCGGAATGACACTCTGGAAACTTAAACCTAATATCACTACAACACAAGGCAAAAAACAGGCAGATGCGAGATACCCGAGTAGGGAACAATGACAGGCCTTGGCCCATAGATATGGTAAAGATATGGTACGGGCCACATGCGGAGAGGGTCAGTAGAAGGTCAATAGAAGAAATACTCAGGCACCAACAACTGGAACCGCACTTAAGTGGATTCTTTCAAGCAAGCAAGCAATCAACACAAGCAAGGCAAGCAGGGTGAGTGAGGCAAGCAGAGACCCTCCTTGGGCTAATATGCTATAGCATGACCGCCAGTGAATCCCTTTGGGTCCATGTAGGTAGGCAGTTAGCAAGTACCTGACCCGGGCAGAGCCATAGGGTTGCCATCACGACCGTTTGCAGGTAATTCTCAAATAAGGTTAGATGTACCTCAACGGTTACCTGCAGTGCATATGTAGGTATGCTGTATGTATTTTTGCTCAGTGTTTTCCACGTGACAAACGGCTCATAAACTACATACTAGTAGGTTAGGTACCTCCTGCTAGCTAATACCTCAGGTACTGACTGATAAGTTGCACACCGCAAAACTACTAGGTACCTACTTTTATGTAGGCGAGCACGACAGACCCGTTCGCGCACACATAAACATACTTAGGCATACTTCAAAGCCCTACTAAACCACAACAGATCATGTACATACTCAGATAGAAGGGCACGCACTAACCGGCAAGTAATATTTCTTATTCTTTCTCTTGCCGTATTAGCTTAGTAGTATCTTTTGGTTGGCAACGCATATGGCATAGTAACCTATCTACCTTGGCTCTTTAATGCAAAAAGAAAAAGGGATAAAGCAGGGATAGGGCCGGTCGTCTAGCTAACTAATATATAAGATATGTCTGCCACGTGCTTTGGGCTAAAGGCCCCTCATTGCAGCTTTATTATTGCTTGATACAACCTGCAGTCTGGCTGAAAAGAAGGTTCGGCATGCTAGCACTGCTGGATCCCCGCCGCCAAAGGCCCTTAGCCTATCGAGTGCCATTCGTAAAGATAGTTCTGAGTTCAGATCAACGCAAGGGTTTGAAGTAGGGTGTTGATGACGGCAGATGGCACAGGGATTCCCCCCTCCGACCTGGCCGGTCAGCGCAACATTCCCATTAGGGAGTCGGACAGCGGGAGGTCGTAATTGCGATCCTTGATCGATTGTGCGTGTTACTGTCCTATGGGCAGGGGGAGGTGGGTGGCCCATGTTGGAAGGGATGACATAGTTACCCCGGGTAGAAAAAGCTGTGGTTAGCAAATGTGGCATACTTGCTGTGGGATGCATATTGTGCGTGTTGTTGACGTTATTATGTACCGCCTGGTGGGGTGGCGCAAGAGGCTGCGCGAGAGGCTGCGCGAGCGGCTGCAGTGCCCTCAAGGGTAGGGCTCCCGCTTGGGGGGCTCCCTGTGGACGAATTCGAAATGCTGGGATTTGTGACGCTTGGAGCGGAGGAGGTCGCGCTGTTGTCGACTTCGGAGGGGATGGGTTCCTGGGGTTTGTTTTGCGTGGTCTTGCTGGGGGTTTGGGGGCTGGTTTGGGAGTTGTGGAGTCTCTGCGGAGTTTGTCCTCCTGCACGGGCTCTCCGGGCACGTCGCTGACTATTTCTTGAGGGCGTGTTAACTTGCTGTTTTTCCTTTGAGTCCTTCTGGGCTGCCTTTGATGAGCTTTTACCTTTTGGTGTTTTAGCTTTCTCACCGTTTGCCACGTACTCCCCTTCGCTGTCGTCTTCGTTCTCCATGTCGTTCTGATCGATGTATAATTCGTCGCTATCGACATCCGACCCGCTGTTGTCGTCTCCGCCTCGGGGCTGGTTCAACGTTAATAGGATGTCATCAACACCTTCAATGAAACCTACGCGATTGGTCTTGTAGTCGATTGGGTTGCCTCGTCGTCTAGCACCCCGGCCATACACCTGCTGCTTGGCAGCGAGTTCACGTTGATGTTCTGCTTCTCGTTCCTTGAGAATGTTTTCCCAAATGCTCGTGCTCGTCTCCGGCGTTACGTCATCTGCTCCTTCTCCGGTGTTCGCATCGAGGTCACCTTTGTCATTTGCCCAGATCCGGGCAAAGGAGAATTGTGTTTCGGCCGAATCATCTTGCCCTGTGTCAGTATTTTCCATTTGGCTTCGATCAAGAAGCTTGTCAACAGAGGCGTGGTCATAAACAATTTTGTCCTTGGATTCGTCGCTGAAAAGAGCGGCAGCGCCATGCTTTAGGATTGACTCCAAGTCTTCTCCGGCCTCCTCTTTTGCGTCCATGCTCTCGATGAGGGCATGGTCAAGTGCCATTTTCTTCCTACCCATTTGCATGATCTTCTCTTCAACTGTGTTCTTGGTCATAAGCTGGAAGCATAGTACCTTGTTCTTCTGGCCTATACGGTGAGCGCGGGAGAGCGCCTGGATGTCCTGATGGGGATTGAAATCTGGGTCGTATATGATGACGGTGTCCGCAGTAGCGAGGTTGATGCCAACACCACCGGCACGAGTGGAGAGGAGCATAGCGAACAGAGGCGAATCAGGGACATTGAACGCATCGATGCGCTTCTGTTTCTCCAAGGCGGAGAGAGTCCCATCAATTCGTGCGTAAGGCAAGTTTAAGCCGGTCAAGAAGTCTTCGAGGATTGTGAGCGAGTGAAGGAATTGGCTGAAGATCAAGATACGATGGCCTCTTTCCTTCAGCTTGGGCAACATGAGGTCAAGTAACAGAAGCTTTGGGGAGGCTTCCACAAGATTTCTATGCATCTGTGCCGCATCTACCGTTTTATCCTCAATCTCCGCATTGAAGCAGAATGGATGGCATAAACATTGACGCAGGTCCGAGAGGATGTTGGTCATACTTTTCCGCTCGCCTGCTTTAATTCGCGATTTAGAGATGATAGCCTTGATAAGTTCAGGGTTTCGAGCCATGATAGACTTGGACAACTTTTCCTGGAGGAGGGTCATCGTGACAGGCACAATGATCTGTGCCATAGGAGGAAGGAACTTCAGAACCTGCGCCTTAGTTCGTCGCAGGAAATAGGGTCGGATGAGACCGTGAAGTTCAGGGAGATTGTCCTTGGTTAACTCGGCATACTTCTCATCTAGCTCTTCGGCATTCCTTCGAGAGTCGATAAACTGCAAAAGGTTGAATAGCTCTCGTTTGTTGTTTTGCAACGGCGTGCCTGAATAACTGGTTAACGAATGTAGTAGGCATCTTACTCACTTCATCTTACCTGTGAGCAGGATTCGGCACGGGATCTTCATCTCCTGGAGGGATTTGTAGAGATGTGTTTCATCGTTCTTCAATCGCTGCCCTTCATCGACTATCAAGCCAACCCACTTGATCCCGGAAAAGGTAGTTGTGGCATTGCCTGCAGCCTCGTACGACATAATGACCACGTGGGCTTTCATGCCGCCTTTAGGCCCGTCAGGATACAGCTCGTGCCGATATGCGAGGTCCTGGGCAACTTTGCCCCCATGGTATGTAACAACCCGCAAGTCGGGAGCCCATTGTTTGAGCTCTCGCCGCCAGTTAGGACATGTCGCATTGGGGACCACGACCAGGAACGGCCAACAGCCCGGCTTGGAATGCGTGAGAGCGGAGATAAAAGCAACAATCTGAACTGTCTTGCCTAGTCCCATTTCATCTGCAAGGATGACATTTTGCTGTTGGTGAAAGTTGTAAAGCAGGAAGTTTACCCCTTCCATCTGGTATTCCATAAGCTTTCCTTGCTTGAGTTGGGGCGGTTGGCTTTTAAGTTCGCAGTTTTTGCCAAAGTCAAGAGACCGGTAAAGTGCGATACGTTCGCGCATCTTATAATCAGGGACGTTCACAAAGTATTTCCCGTTCAGATACTCGTCGTATGCTGCACTGAAAGCATCCCATGCTGCCCCGGAATCCCGTGGCGGAGGCTCGTCCCAAACAACCTCCTCATAGCTCAAGCCTTGGAACTTGACGAAGACAGAGCTGATCTCGTCGATTCGTTTTATGTCTTCGGCCTTACTCGAAGTGTTGGAACGAGTCCTGTACTTCACATTGAGAAGCACGTCTGCCAGGAGCCATTCTTCGGGTATGGCGGCGGCCGTGTCCATCTTCGGATAGGTTGAAGACTCGCGCTTCTGGTACGCGAGGCGCATAACGCTAGGAGCAATACCAAAGACCCAAGCTCCTGGCATCCAAGTATCATGAAAGTGCGAACGCCCGGTCCATTTGATAAGATACTCGATATCATCTTCACCATAGTCTGCGATGGTTCGTCCTTGGATGTATGTAGCAGGTACGAGAGGCCGCCAAGCAACCAGGGCATGTATTTTATGTTTGGTGTTGGTACAATCTTTGCAGCTCCAGCCGACTAAAGAGTATTCCTCGAGTCGGTTTTCTTTGACATCTTGGTCGTTCATCGTTTCCGCGGTCATCGGGGGTAGATGGTCGAAATGGTAGCCGCGTTTACAATTAGTGCAACGAAAGAGGATATTATCAGCGTTGTTGATTAAGAGTGGGTTCACTGGAGTGATCGGGTCTTCACCGCCGTTATCCAATCTTGCCTTCTCCTCCTGCTTTGGCGTCTTCTTGCCGGAGAACTCTGAGCACGAGGAGCCCGGGTTCTTGCAGACTTGGCATTCTGCGTGAGCTGGCGCTCTCGCGTCTTTTCTCTTGTAGACTTGGATGCAGAATTTGCACTGCAGCACAAAGCTATCATGACTAACTTTGGTAACGCGATGCTCCCGGACTGCTCTAGGGCCAATGCAGCCCTTGTGGTATGAGAAGGAACAGCCTTGGCAATATACAAGAGAATTCTTAGCACCATTGGCCTCATTTTGGCACGACTCACATGTATCTGAGTGCATTTTCCGGAGTGTTGAATTTGTCGCGACGTCTTGAAATACTTCTTTAATAGCCACATGCTTCGGTGCGCTGGTCTGCTTCTCTTCAACTGCCTCAAACTCATCAATTTCCGGATCCTTTAAGCTCCTGAGATTCCGGCCAGTTCTTCCAGAGCGCCGGGTGGTCTCGAATTCGATGGAAGAGTCGCTATCGTACGGTCTGGTGAATGTAGTAGCTCGTGATCTAAGTAGCCTCTTCTTTCGCCTTGAGCTCCTGGGTTGCGAAACAAGGTCTGAGCGAACAATAGGGAGCTCGTATTCGTTATCATCATCATCGTCCTTGTATTTTGGATGATCCTGTGCTAGTTCATCATCTGAATCGGCCACGACCACACTTTTCCGGTCGACAGAGTTCGAGTTCCGTGATCTAGTCAGGCGTATCGCGCGCGGAGCAACCGAAACACTGCGTCTCGGTGTGGCTTGTTCAATCTCGTCCTCAGAGCCTTCTACGCTGAGGGCTTGTGATTGATTAATATCGGACCCAAACTCATGGCGGCTGATATCGATCGAGGTCTGTCGTGATGCTTGGCGAGTACTTCGACGAGTCTGGCGTGAGGAGGAAGCTCTGCGAGTCTTGCGACGCTTTGTGTATCCGAATCCACCATAGTCCGAGCCAGACTCTTCATACTCATCTTCAGAATGGGGACGCTTGTTTGAATTCCTCGCCATGGACTTTGATTCTTGATAAGCCCGGAAGGCCGTCTGTCCACCCTTACAGTAGATAACATCTTCATATGAAGCCTATCACACATTTAGTTACATTAAAGACTCGTAAGAAGGGCATCTGAAAAGCGAGTATTGGCAATGTAGGGAAGGTTCAAGCCCGGTTGGACAAGCAAGAAGCTGCGACAATGTGAATAGATAAAGAGTGCGCCTAAAGAGCCAGGCAAAACAAAGATGGTATGAATTAAAAGGTACTTGTATGTGGCCTTATTCCGGTACATACCATGTCGCCTGGATTCACCCACCATAGATCATAGAAATGGTGTGTAGGTGCGCATAAGATTGGAGTGAGATGAGAAGGGTTGCGGTTGCAACCATGCAAATGACGACAGAAATAATTGTAGGAGAACACGACGAAATTAGATGGAAAGTAAACGGTAGTAGATCTACTAGATCATGGTGTAAGAGGTAAGGGAGGAGAGAAAAGGCGAGCTAGTAACTGCGTGCCTCAGAAAGTGAATGATGTGCGGGTACAGTTTTTTGAGATAAGTAGGCAGGCACGAAATATTTGGTAAATACTTTAATACCTAAGGATCCAATGTTTGATACGTATAGGTGCACGAGGTGACTTGGGGAATGATGTTGGTAATCGGGACAGTGAAGGGGCCTTTCGAAAGGCTCGTTTGCACATCCGTGAGGGTTGTGCTGTGTTTGTTGGGCCGGGAAGAACCATGATATTATTCAATATCAGGAATTCGAGGTAACCGAACAGCACTTGGCACTTGCCGCAAGTAGGTAAATAAGAGAGCCAACACGTATAGTACTCAGCATCCACCCAGATACTTACCTCTCTTATTCGACCGTCCGTGAATTCGACCTCATAGTATATTTCGTCGTCACTCTCGACCTCTTCTAATATCCTGAGCATCCTCTTACTCTTAGGGATGTACTGATAGGCATCGGGATCGGAAGGAGGGTAAAGAACAACTTCGACGGGGTGTTTCCTAGCCTGATATGCTGTCTTCCCCACTGGGCCCCCATCTTCAATATCGTCGTTAGGAGTATACCCATTTCTATAGGCGTCGACGTCTTTGGGAGCATCCTGCATGTCAACGGGTTGAGGCGCCGGCGTGTCATGTGTTGTTGGCTGGGGGACCGTATCCCTAACGGGGTCCTTGTCTATGATGTTCTCCGCATCGATATTCCTTGTGGAGCCACCATCGTGAGAAACGAAGTTATCTGCATGTTCTTGTTGCATGGTATTGTCAACCTCGTGCGGTACAGCATCGTCACTCAGCATGTCGTCGTCAATACCCTCGTTTCTTGAAGGGTCATCGAGTTCGGCTATTATACACTCCATGATGCAAATAGCTTTTCGAGCGGTGGTACTAAGATATTGTGTCTGGGTAGGGACGGATGAGTAAGAGCCCGGCGCAAGAATTGGAGGGGCATCTGTTTACTCACGTATTAACGACATCACTTGCAACTTGACACTGCTTGCGACAACTCCGTAGATCGGGGACAGGATAAAGCAAGGGCGTATACCAGAATATTGACAACTCGCTAGCAGAAAAAAGGGGAATTGGGTGAGAAGACGGCACTATCTGCTGCCGATAATTATGAGAACTGAAGCGATCGCGGAAAGGGTAGTTAGTAGAAGTCGCCTAATTAGAAATGTTCTGCCGAGACGCGCAAACGAGTCCATGCGCGCGTTGTGTTTAAGTGCTTCCACTTCCAGTTCTAGGTGATCTTATTACCGCCTAACACATAGATAGTACCTATTAACACAGGGGGGTATAATTAATGTACCTACTACCCACCACTGTCAGTCTGTAGGTACTCAAATTACCTTGGTAGGCAATACAAATCTCTACATAAACACCCTAGGTTAGTAATATGAGAATATGGTACCTACAGCTGTATGCGGACCCTCTACCTAACCGATAGAAGCGCACTACTATGTAGGATACGTACAGGCTATGGCATACTTACTAAGTACAGCTGCTGGTTTCCTGGCGGACGTACAGATGTACGATGGTGTTTCTTCAAGATAGAATTCTTTATTATGTAGACACGGCAGACTGTATCTCAGTGTGCATTTAGAGTGTGATGGTACCTTACCTAGATAATTTGTTCGACTTCTACCTACAAACAGTGGAGTCAGCAGCCAAGCACGTACATAGTACTTGCATGTCCCCGACTACCCATGTACATAGGTACCTACTGTACAGATCTGTACTGGGATGTTTATTCTGCATGCCTTCCGATAAGATAAAGCCTTATTAGACCCTGCCAAATTTCTGTCTAGCGGCGACTTTGACCCGCCAGAGACGGAAAATCTGAGGATAGGCAAAGGTCGCCCAACCTTCCTTCAATATGAACGGAGGTATTGCCTTGACACATTAGGCAATCAGTAATCAGGGTTAACTTCAGTTTAAACTTCTACTTTGTGCTTTTTTGTTTACTAAAGTTATAATACACCTTTATTTCATGAATAATGCGATGAGATTCCCAACTTCTTCGTGTTTACTCTGTAAACCCACCATTTTAGCTAGGACTTGGGGCATCCAGAGGATCCCCATCGCTTCCTCTAGGGCTGCATCATCACTGTCAGCCATTCACCATGGTCTTCGCCAGTCCGAAAAGTCCAGGCCTCAAGGCTTCCAGAAGACCTCTTTAGAGGCTGCAAAATCGCGTCGGTCGCCGCGGAGCTCTCCTCGAGGCCGGGACCGAGATTCCCAAAGACCCGACCCGGGTTTCAAAATCAAAAAAGGCAAAAAGGATATCACCGACAGAGGTCCCAAAAGGCCAACAAGACAGTCGCGCTTCAATGATCCCAAGTATAGCTTTGGTAAAAAAAGTCTAGTATATCATATGAAAAATGGAGTGCTCAGAGAAAAGATGGCCGAACTCGAGAAATTGTCCGAACCCGAGAACTTGGGTCGCTCTCGTATCACCCCATCAGCCCGCGGAGCCCGCAGCACCCCTATGACATCGGACGATTTCATGAAAAGCTTCGGTGCGAGCGGCGAGCGATCGACGAAGCCGCCCAGAGATAATCGGACAGGAAGGGGAACTGCTCGACTGCCCACAGCCCGCGATTCACGCACGAAATCTTTTGCGGATGCACGAAGCCGTGGCAACGAACGGGAAAGCACAAGACCTCGTTCAGACGCGAATCATTTCGACCGCCAGCGGAGAACACGCACAGAGGGCATTGATACTTTCTCGTTTGCGTCGCGTCGCGAGTCTTCTAAAGACGCGCCCGGGCAGGAGAGGGAAAGACCGAGCCGAGAAACACAGGATACTCGTAAGGAACCAAGAAGCTTCAGGGATGACGACGCCCCTATTCGAATTCATCACACCACCGCCGCCTCGCAGTTCCTATACGGTCGGTCGGTGGTCGAAGCAGCGCTGAAAGCTTCGCGAAGACAGCTTTACAAGCTGTACATTTATAGTGGAGATGATAGGCGGAACATATCACAGGACGAGGCGCTCGAGAGGCTAGCGCAGCGTAAAGGTGTGGATGTGGTCAAGGTTCCAAATAATAATTTGCGCATGATGGATAAGATGAGCGGTGGTCGACCACACAACGGGTGTGTGCTAGAGGCATCTCCCCTACCGCAATTGCCTCTCAAGGCGCTGGGATCTCTATCGGAGAACGCTGCAGAACCTGGCTTCCATGTCGACGTGACATACCAGTCTGCCGAAGACACCAAGATCAACGGCACCTCTAATTTTGTGCCCTATCAGCTACCCAAGGGGAGACACCCGTTCGTCCTTTTGCTGGACGGTATCCTAGATCCGGGTAACCTGGGTGCAATTCTTCGAACGGCAGCATTTTTGGGTGTCAATGGGATCGCCATCACAAAGGACAGCTCGGCCACGTTGACAGCAGTAGCACTGAAGGCTTCAGCTGGCGCATCTGAAGTAGCAACGCTGTTCTCCGTCAGTTCAACCCGCGACTTTATCGTGCGCTCCAAGGAGAATGGATGGCTGGTCTACGCTGCCGTTCCAGCGACGAAGCGATCAAGAGCAAACTCGCACGTCACAATCGACCGTGTGGAAACCTACGATCCGCTATCATTGCAGCCTACGCTCTTGGTGATCGGGAGTGAAGGTGAGGGCCTTGAAAAGGGCACCCGACGGTTGGCGGATCACGAAGTGTCAATCCCCAGCCCACCCGGCGGACTCACAAATATCGTTGACAGTCTCAACGTGAGCGTAGCAACAGGTGTACTCTGCGCCGGATTCCTAAAAAGGCAGTCATCAGGAATGATGGAAATTGACGAGTTGCCGTCAAAGTCTACGGACGACGCTGAGGCCCAGCTTTGGTGATAAGGGGACCGTGTTAAAAATATATGTAACGATCTTGTATTAACATTGTATGATGTACTGCAACATATAACAGTATGATGTATTATAGTATTATCCACCTATGTAATAGACGTCCGGCGGGAACAGCATGTGAGTGTCAATATACCCAATACTATCTACGTACTCATCTTCTCTATGCCTTTCCTGTCGTCCAGTCACTGTCCCTGTGAGTATTGGCGTCTTCTTCATTCTTCATATACTTACAGATCTGTACTGTAGATCTGGGCATCAAAGTGGATACGAGGCGATCTCATGCAAGGGCCTTAGCTCCGAGACCAATTGCCTGATCAGGACCTCGCTCCGTGTTCTGATAAGTATGTAAAGGCAGGTTTCCTTAAACCAATCAAAACAAACCAGATAGAACCGACAGAACAGCAGCAGTTATGCCGGAATCGTTTCCAAATAAGAATAAGAACATTATACGTAGTTAAGCCGAAGAGCAAAGTAAGGTACAGTATTAGGTATGCGTATAATACAAATACCAATGCACATTGATGCCCAGCGAATGATGCTTTTCACGAGTTGAAAAATCCGAAGTGCACGAGCGAAGACAACTCACTGATGGGGCAAGTTGTTGTACATAATATCAAAGTTTGATCCAGCCACCGCCTGTGAAGTGCAGGTAGGTACCTCTCTGACGTGGTTGGTCGTCTAGGTACCGTACAACGTCTTTCTTTTATTTATTTTTATCCAAACACGAAACAGCTTGCCTCTGGTCTTTTTTGAACAGCCAGCGGGTCGCCAGGATAATTGGCATATGCTGTGCAATTTATTTATACCTCCGTGGCATAGGTTAGACAATTGATATTTTGATCGCATCCTCTTATCTATTTACCTGTAGAAGGGAGCTGAGCTTCGGTTGGACCCCTTGCATCTCCATATTCGGATAGTTATCTTCGGATGCTACCTACCCTCATCGTAGCTCCCGTCCTGTGCTACCTCAAAACACACGAAGTTCCGCATTACTATAATTCAATCAGTGCCAGCGTTCTTTCGAATTTCTGCTCTCAGCACATACAAGCTTGATCCACGCATCTACCTCAGGTGCTCACCAGGGGAATAAGCAAACAAAACAGAACAAAACAAGCAAACGAACGAACGATACCAACCCCACGCTGCGTTCTTACTTTCCAACAACGATGCGCATCCCTAGCACGTTCCTCTCCCTTCCGCCCTCACTTCTCTTACTTCTCGCAACGCAACTCTACGCCCAGCCCGACTCATCGAAGTCAAAGAAAAATGGAGGGGGAGGAGGAGATCCGGGGCTGCTACTGCCGACCGCCGTGCGCAAAATGTCCCTAGACGAAGGCGAGATGTTCATGACAGAATACTACGCCTTCGCGCCAGACGACGTACTAAACGGAGGAAACCCACAATCACCGCCGTTGCCGCCCCATCCCATGGTAGCGCGTGAAGCCAACACGCTAGTCCTGACGCCGGAGGAAGTGGCCCTACTCGCGGCAAATAGTTCAGCCACACTCTCGTTCCGGTCGCCGTTTCCGCGGCATCTGGACTACCGGGATTCAGATTGGCGAAGTAGTAGTGTGCATGATACAGCGCGTGGCTACCGCGAGAAAGACGGCGGTCACGGAGGGGAAGAAGGACTCTACCGCCGCGCAAGGAACGCATTGGCCCGTCTCCAGGGCCGCGACTTCGCGTGCCCCGGCGGTACACATGTGTGTTCGAACATCGATCGCCCGAACTACTGCTGCACGGACGGGGCGACGTGCTTCATCGTCGAGAACGCGCCGAACGCGGGAAACGTTGGGTGTTGCCCCGAGGGTCAGACATGCGGCGGTAGTGTCGCCTCATGTGCCGACGGGAACACGGCGTGTCCTGCTGAGGAAGGCGGCGGGTGTTGCATCCCGGGTTTCATTTGTGCGGATGTCGGATGTGCGTATCTTACCTTGAACTTCCTCTTGTGTCTTCTCTCGCCGGGGGGTTATTTATATCACGTATCGACAGACAAAGCTAATTCATAGCACAGGCATCGCATCCTCTGTGACAGTGATACCGCCAACAACCACGACAGCAATACCAGTGACATCCAACGCAGCAACCACAACCACAACAACCAAAGCACCGAGCACAACAACCACAACTCCCACCACAACAAGCAAATCTCCATCCTCGACCCCAATCCCCACCTCCGACTCAAGCACCGGAACAGGACTCCCTCCTGTGCGTCCAACAAGTTCCAACCCGCAAACAACAGACACAACCCCAAACCCCAAACCCACAACCACGACCGCTCTTACAACTCCAGGATCACCATACTGCCCAACAGGATTCTACGCCTGTCTCGCCTCCCCAGCGCCAGGATCAGGGTCAGGGTCGAGCCCGGGTTGCTGCCGCGTCGGCCGCGACTGCAGCAGTACATCCTGTCCACCGGCGACTCCCCTCACGACCATCATCACCGACCACGGCGTCACGATCGCCGTGCCCTTGACCGATGCGCAGGAAGCCGCAGAATCCACTCCCACTGCCACGAACACAAATACGAAATGCGCGGACGGTTGGTTCTTGTGCGGCGGGAAGAGCGCGGGAGAAGGTTGTTGTCCCAGCGGCTACGCGTGCGGGAAGGAGAGCTGTACGCTCGTTGCTCCTACGGCTACGCAGACTGTGGCGAAGGAGGTGCCTGAGGGGAATGCGGCTGTCGCTGGGATGAGGGTAAGGCGCGGGAGTACGGTTTTCCTGGCGTTAAGTGTGGCTTTTGGTTGGACTGCTGTATTTCTATGAGCGGTTGTTTCATGATGAGTATTAGGTACTAGAAGTGTCATGGCGTATCTTGTCGAGTGGATTTGCATTATCCGGTTGGTAAAGGGTATGGGAGTTAGGCATTTGGTATCATGGGCGACTTTTCGCTTTCTGTAAGGTACCACAGCATACTTGCCTCCTATGTTAGGTTAGGTTAGGTTAGGTTAGGTCAGGTGAGGTTAAAGACGGATATACCCATTTAGACGAGCACATTGATCTTTTTACTCATTATATATATGCCTTTAACGAAAGTAAGCTTTCTTGGGCAAGAATGCGTAATGCGTAATGAGAGAGTGTCGACTCATCCAGAGAATAGCACCTATATGATAGTTGTGATTGATGTGGAAGATAAATAGACAAGTTGGGCAGAAATGAATGAATAAACATACATACGTTCCGACGAGTCATAAACAGCCTGCAAGCTTTGTAGATGCTTATCTACCAACTCTCATCCTGTTGGTGCTAGAAAGAAGTTTATTTCATCATAAACAAGAAACGAGTATCCTCTCTGTACCTCATGTATATTTTATGCTCTTCTTAGATTCTTCATGCAGGGCCAACAAGAAAAAACCCGCTCAGTCATTGGTCGTGTATGCTGACTTCATACTCGGAGGATATCATCCCACATTGCTTCAATCACGTTATTAGTACGCGTAATATGTAACTAAGATTAAATTCAGCATCTAGAGAGAGATAGAGAGAGAGGGGGGAGAAAAGATGAAATAAAGTCAGTCAAGTCAAATAACAAGGTTCTCTCACGAATAGCAGGTTCCCCTCCCTGCATACTCATCTGCACGCATGCATGCATACAAGACTACGTACCTAACCTAAGCTCCTAACCTGCCTGTTAAGTCTTCGGTAGCTGTGTAAACATGTCAGGTTTTAACACACGATCTTGATCACCAGCCTCATCCATCTTGTCATTCCCGCTGCGAGTGAGTAAGTATATCAAGAAAAAAACACGGCGACCATACATACTACACAATCAGTATTGTTATGCAGTTATCTATAACCAAGAATCCCGATGCCGAGGGTCAGGAACTTAAAAGGTAATTCATCTACCTAGTTGCAGGATTTGGGGAATAAGATCAAGGTGGAATCATGAATACGTGTGAACCCCCCCACCCCCAAGAACAGGGCCGTAAACAACCGAGCGGACTTTGCTCACGGCTTTCATGCGACTCAGTTCAACTTGACACTCGGAGCAACCATCCAAATTTGCCCTGACATCCGCACACTCCATTCAAACTTGAAGAGAATAGCGGCGGTGATGGTTAATATCAGGTGGTCAGTAAGTCTTAGCCTTTCACTTCTGCTAAGCTTGCCCATTTGCCGTACATGTTCATGATTACCTAGCAAGTAAATAAATATTATAAACATGCCGGACACGGAGCCAGAAAATCCATCTGTGTCAAGTCAATGAAGTAAGTAAAGAAAAATTAGGTAAGTGGAACACGGCAGGGTAAAATGTGGAAAGCCGGTGAACGGAGGGACGGGTGAAATTTACTGCGAATATACAAACCAGTCACAGCACCGACCTAAGAATAAAGAAATATATGTGCGGAAACTTATTAGAAGATTATATTCTGTAATGCATTTTCATGAGAATGAAGAAAATAGGCAGTTTCTATAAACATTTTCTATCAATGGCCTCTGAAACGGTTATAGAGCACAGAGTATGCCAGCTCCCACTACTGCAAGCCAAGCACCAATGGATTGAGAGTGGGTGACAGCTAAATCGGCGGATGGTGCGCTTGCCACATCGGAGAAAGTGCTGGTCGGGCCTGACGGAGTGGCAGTGGCGCTGCCGCTATCACCGTTCCCGCTATCGTCACTGCCAGTGGTGCTTGCGGTAGCATTTGCCGAGTTACTAAACCCCGTTGAGGCGGCAGTCTCAGCGCCAGAGTCTTCGGAAGAACTTGAAGAACCTAAGGTGATTGTGGCAGCGCCAAAGGTGAGAGTGATTGGCTCACCCGTATATTCCCCAGCACTCCAGGTCTGATAACTCCTATACGAGGCATAATCGATGGACGATGACCCCGGGGCCGCGCTGACAGTGCCGGTCTCTTCCGCCGCATCCCCATCATCGTCATTTGGTGCTGCTTCTGTGCTAGCGGCTGTCTCTCCCCCTTCCTCGTCATCATCACCGCTGCCGGAGTTGTCCAACCCAGTGGCAGCAGCGACGTCTTCATCACTCGCAGCTTCCTCCGAGGCCTCTGCCGAGGATGCGGTACTGCTAGCAGCTGCTCCGCCCACTGTATAGGTGCTAGACCCATAGGTGAAGGTAGCAGCATTTGTACCGCCAACCGTAATAGTACTGCCAGAGGCAGTGAAAGTCTGAGTACCCGAAAATTGAGCCCACGAGGCAGTGGCCCCGGCAACGACGAGTATGTAAGAGGTCTTCATCTTGACCGTTCGTGACGTATTCGGTTTTTAGTATAAGAGAAATTTTAGCGGAAAACAAAGAGGTCAATTTGGAGAACAGAACTCCAGAGGAGAATAGTAGATAGTTAGACGCGTTACCAGACAATATCAGACTCGGGGCTAGCTGAACACCAATCGACTTCCTGCTTGGCCGGAGCCGGCTAGAATGAGTAACTTATAATCGAGGGCACAGAGAGTGGCAAACTTCAGATCAAGTCCATAGCAGGGATCTAACTTGGCTGTGCCTTGATGGCAGCGCGGCGACCCATTCGCCTGTGTTGCCTCTACAAGACCTTCCAACCGTATTAGCCGCAGGAACGCGTAGGCAGGGTGACGACGATAAAGTTAAAGGTGGACAGATTTTCGAAGGCCTAGTTGGCAGCGGTACGCAGGTGGGATGCTGGCGTGTATCTCGCAGCCAGTGCGGATGGTTTTAGATGACATGAGTTGCGTCTCCTGCCGTTGGGACGCTGCCAGTTAACTAGGAGGTTCAACCGGGTACACTATACAAGCGCTAAACTGTATATCTAGTCTTTAAGATATGACATGACGATATTATCGACATCAAACTCGTTGCCTCCTTCGTAGCCAGGCAGTACTGTGACTCCCGGCCACACTTTTGGCTTGGATGTCACATGTTTATTACTTGGAAAGACATACCCTACCAGGATATACTTCCTCGGGATATTGCCGTGGCAATAGGGCCGGTCTTCCACGCAGGTTCGATTGTGCAGCTCGGCAACGCAGAATCACGCGGTCAAAGCTGATTAACAATGAGCATGCTCGACCTGAGACAAAAGGAAGGCCGCGTGGCCATTGTGCCAGTTGATTACGGCGAATATCCTTGGTGTCTATGTGTTGCAATTCCCTGGGCGGTACATCCAATGCATAGCAGAGGCTGTGAGTGTCGTCGCGCAGTCCTCAACGAAGCAAAGGCGCTATTAGAACCTTTAAGACTCAAACCAGGGGCAACACGATTACATCCGAGTTACATCCGATTATAGTTTTGTTAGCGACTTTAGTGTGTAGATGTAAGTCGGGAGACATACATAATTAGATGCCTTATATGTACTTACTCATACGCGGAGAGTGTTGATAGAGGCGCGGCACTTTCCTTGTATTGCCTTACTAGATGGTAGACATAGTCAGTAACAAAACGTTCATTGGGCCAGCTGCACGAATATAATAGCAACCGATTACCTACTGGCTTATATAATCGTAACGTCATGAGCATCAAGGGTCAAGGTAGGAAAGCCTTAGCAGGAAAGAACCACTTGAGTGTTGAGAGGGGTAGTCTTCAGCGATAGGGTTTCTTCCGTAAGCTTTTCTTTTCTATCGGCTATTAAGCCTGAGGCCGTTCTGCTTGAGTGCCTTAGTTAGGCATGGACACAGCTTTCAGCTTACATACTACATGCAGGTATGACGGTAATTGTCCATCACATCTTTTCCTCATGTACGCCCAGTTCCTTCATCCTCTTTTCAGCCCAGGACCCCAACTTACCAAAATAGCCTTCAGGATCTTCACCACGCCAGGCTCGCAGAGCGAACCACAGATGGCGAGCGTCTTTTCCGGCCTGTATAGCGCGTTTGTACTCGGGTGCTTCACGGAAAAGGTCCCCGGGATCATTAGTTTGAATGTATATCACGATGCGCTGACAAGACAGCGATACTGGAGGAGTACTTGCCCGATATATTGTCTCGACCATCCCGCGCACTCTTCTAGTTCCTCTGCGGTTAAGTCGTTACTTAACCGAGTGAAAGTGGGCGCCGCATTTTCATCGGTTGTTAGGTCGACCGTCACCGACATCTGTGGGTCAGACAAGATGGCAGGGATGATACATCCCGTCTCCCAGTCGTACAAGGAGGTCGCGAGGGGTTGGTCGTTTGCATCCATTGTGACGGTGATGTTATGTACACCAAAATCTCCGTGCTCAAGAACGAACCGGTACAGGATCGCCTCGTCTCCATTTGGCATGATATGCGGAATGAGACGAAGGAGTGACTGCTTAGCGGCGGCGGCTATCGGGCCGACGGTTTCGTTGTCAGTCTCCCATCCGATCATGTCGCCGATATTTTGGATTGTTGCTTTAATCTAAGAGGTGAATAGGGCAATACAAAAATCTCGGGCAGGGGCTACTGGGATAGGGAACGACTCTGGCTTTTGCTCGAAAAGCCGTTCGCGGAACCATGTAGAAGTGAATGCCGGTAGAACTTGGAGAAACTCGGCTTGTAGGACGAACAGGAAGAACAGAGTAAGTTTGTCAAATTTGCCATCACACTCACTTTTTGACTCGGACTGAGGGCTGTCCATACATTGTCCGTTCCCTCCATTTTTTGAAACACGAGCAAGCGTCGTCCGGCGATGTCTTTGGGCACAATAACTTTAGTGCGGTCGTAAAGTATCGGAAGCCGATGAAGCAGCCGAGAGGCTAAAATACCTGGCTCTGTCTGGAGGAGATTATACACCTCGACTTCAAATTTAACTTCTGAAACCTGTACGTGAATCGGGAAGTCGTCAAAGTCGACCCTATTGACGTCGCCGCGAGCTAGCCGTGCTACAAGATCTAGTCCATTGGAAAGCTTCAAATGAAACCCCTTTTGTCATGCAGTCCTGCGTAAGTATTAATATTTGACGGGCTGTGGGGGGCAACCTACATAATTATTAGACCCTTGGGAGACGTATGGGATATCAACCACTTGGGCATTGAGTTTTCCCTCTATTTCCTGAAGGAGTAAATTAACGTCCCATGCATTCTAGAACGGGCTTTCACTACTGCGGACGAGTACGAGCAAATCCCGGCCATCAAAGTCATAGCCGTCAGGCATCTTAGGCCAGTCGTCACGCCAATACGTTATGGGGCAACGGGTTGGACGACAAGGGGTCTTGCGATAAACAAAAGCTGAGCAGCATACGAATGAAGTTGCAATAGGTCCTAGTCCGTTGATATTAAAACTTGAATAGCTGCGTAGAAACTAAATAGAACCCGCGAGAGCACTGCTTATGACTGTGCCTTTGTAGGTTGCGTGCGCATCATATTGCCAACAGCCCTTGCGTACCCCGTTAGCAGTTCCCCCTCTAAAACGGCACCCCGGAGGTCCGAAGACGGTCCGGAGGCGTTGAAAAAGGGACTCTAATTGGCGGGTGAGCCTGCACTTGTGTTAAAAATCAGCACGTAGAACAAACAAGTAACCATCAAAGTGGAACAATTTCTCAGAAGTGCAAACTGCGCATCGACCGGTCAGTTCCAATGGCAGTCAACATAACTTAGGTAATCAATACGGGTGGGTTAGGCATGCTACATCTTGCACCGGATAAATATCTCCCGAGGTCATCAAGACCATGGAACAAACACTTTAGGGATAATCTGGGATGCTACGTTGAATATTGTGATGGGTCGAGCATCAACTGGTTTAGGATAAAGGAAGCCTAAGAGGAGATTCTGGGTGGTGTCTGTGCTAAGAGTACCATGATGGGGTCTTGGACAAACTTGACTTTCGAAGTCGCTATCTTGTTAAAAACAAATCCTGATACAAGAAGAGTACCCGAAATTTGTTTTGGGTCAGAGCACTACAATGTTTAAATCTGTTTTCTTCTCCAGGATATCCGTAGGTCTGTGGCTTATCCTAGCGTCGCACGCCGCGAACGCCGACAATGCTGCCGTAGTCCAGGACAATGCCGGGGAGGCAGGCGCTGGTCCACCGCCTCCTCTCCATACCAGCTGCCTTAATAGTTCTCTCACGAGCCCAACCTGGGCAATAGATAATTTTGAATATGGAAAGAATGGTGGTGCATCTACTGTCAGGTTCATCCTGACAAGTAACATGCTGCCTGAGGAGTTGGGCTGCTCAGGCCAGGCTAGCGGAACTGGTGAAGAGGTGAATGGCAACTGCGATAGTGATGGAAAGGATGGGAATTCGGCTCAGTTCGAGTTCGATTCTGCTACCGGGAATATCACTATCCATCAAAGTTGGGTCTGTAGTAAAGACCATCCTCTAATCAAACCGTGGGTCATTTCTTCATATATCCTTGCTCTGAACTTTGATTTTTTCACTAACTGGACGTGAAAGTGTTGAATTTGTTGCGTCTGGTACAAAAAAAGCATCTATACGCTGCAACAAAACCACATGCACGTCCTCGGGTCCGACGCGCATATCAGCAAGACTGTCTAAACCAGTAGATCTTCAGCCATATATTCCGCCAGCTCCAGAAGGTCATGATGTGCCGGGTTGCATGGCTCGCTCAGAAGAAGCGCCCTCGTGGACGATTACGAGCTTAGATTGGCGCACTGGCGGTAGGAACTATACTTGGCAGTCATGGGTATCACAAGGGACGGCGATGACAGGCGCAGGAATTCTCAAGATAAACCTGACGAACCATGCCACTCACGCAAGTATTTCATGTTACTGGCAGTCTAATTTCAAGGAAATGTCCAACGTGACTGCCTACTACCCACCAGAGGCCACTCCTTTTTACGTGGACCCAGGTGCCGGCTGGTATGACTGCGATAAATATGACTACTACGGTTTTCAAAGTTTCCCAGGCCACACGCATAATTATGAGGTTCAGACGTCTGTGCGGATATTTGAGGCCGAAGAACGGGTGGTTATGATAAACCAAACGTGGTATTGCGATGATGAAGGGGCCGATTCACCGTAAGTATTATCTCCTTTACTCTGTCCGTCAACATACATAGGGGTAATGAATCATCACGTATACTGACATTGGATGGCTTGGCACAAAAGTGTTCAGTTCACTGTTGTAGGAAGCGCAGAGCTACATGACCTAAAATGCCGCGAGCGACCAAATATGGAGCCTGACATCGAGATTGCCGGCGTCGCGCCAGGCGTAGCGATCATCAACGGCTCGAGGTGTGTCGGGGAAGACATTCACGTCGACGGTGAAATCAAGTCACGCTACGAGATGGAGCCTTACGCCCTCGAGCTACCTAACTCCGAGGCGTCGCATTGTACGGTCAACTCGTTCGACCCGGACTTGCAGTACTTCGACCTTGCGACTTCGTGGGCCTTCCGGCCGGACTGGTGGTATTTTACGGACCCCAATACCACCTTCGTGGATGACCAAGGGCTGCCCGCCGCCGGCCTCGCTTTCGACATCGACGGCCACGTCAACACCGCGGACTTGAACTGCGAAGTTTGGTCGTCGAACTTGAACCCGGCTGGGAAGAACTTCCACCCGGACTGGTGGTTCACATGCGAGAAACGCTTCCCAGAGATCGACCGCGGGAACGTCAGATCCTGGAAGGGCAACTTCAACTCCGTGAATAATACGATCGCTGTTATCATCTCATGGGAATGCTCCGAGCTTAGTCCGGGCCACCCGTAGGTAGTTACTATTAATTCCTTTCTTTTCCCCCTGATTAGGGAGTATAGAATATTTAATGCCGATTTGATGATTGATATTTTAATAGTATTGTTTTCACTGCTTTTGCGCAGCGCCCGTTCAAGCTCGACCTGTGTTCGCAGGAGGAATATGAAAACGTCACTCGATGCACGTATGAAGTTGATAATACTACTAGCATCCCTGTTCCGTATCTGGACCTTACTTGGATCAAAGAATAGGGTGGTCTTGTTCGAGTGAGGAGAGGGCTGTTTTGATATGCATTGTTGTTGACACATGCTGGTGTTATGGCCTATGCCTTATTATTGCTTGTTTTACTTGTGGATACTCGAAGAACTAAAGAAAAAAAATTTTTAAAACAACTTAGTCCTAGAGATCCTAGCTGTTACAGGTTAACTCACGAATAATTATCATTGCGCAAAGATCTTTGGCCATCTTATACGCTGGATGGGAGATCATGGAGGGTGGCATCACGTGACACCCTTTGGCTATACCCATTGTAACGGTCCTAAAGCAATACCATAGCGCTCGAAGTGGGCGGACGGACATATAGGTTGTCAAGACTTTAGTAGTATAGCGTTTTCTAACCACCAGTATAAAGGAATTAGAAAGCTGGTATGTACTACAGTTCTTTTATATTCAAGAAAAGCTTCCGCCCTACTGCGCTACACGTAAATAGTACTTCTCGTGTGCTGCGCTACCATTGCTCCTCACTCTTTCAAGAACCCATGCTTTTTCATACCCGCCACGCGTTTCTCCGCGGTCGCCGAGTCGATGAACTCCGAAACTCTCGAGATGTTCTTCCCATCGTCCGTAAGGTCAAAGAACCAGGCGACCTCAAGGGTGTTCGCCTCCGCAGCACCGACGATCCTAGTATCGTGCTCGGCTAGAACACTCGCCTTCCTTTTTTCAACGTCTATGACGAGTTCTCTGACGGTCACGCGCTGGAATTCTTCGATCCGGGGAAGAACGGTTTCCATCAGCGCCTTCTGCTCCCCGTTTGACTTCACGCCCTTGAGCTGCGGGTTGGCGGTCACGAAGGCCAATGGTCGTAAGTAATGCGTGCAATCGGGTGTAAGACCCTCGAGGAATACTGAGGCATCTTTCGCAGCGAGTGCTCGCGCGGGAGCGTTAAGGAATTCCGTCACTGTTGCTTCGATTGTTGTGCGCAGGTCTTGGTCCTCTGTCGACGATGACGCCATTGCTGTAAATAGATGATAAGAGGGCGTCAAGGAGCTGATCTTCTATTCAGGGGACTGATGGATATGCGTGTAATAGAAAGGTCCACAGTAGCTTCTCATTTACTCTGCCGACTAATTATGAGGCTCTACTAATGGACAACCTTGATAATTACACAAAGAAGAAAGTTCCCCATCTTTTAGTAGCCAATCGGTTAGTCATTGCGCAACCAACCGCTTCAACAGGGATTCGAAGAATCCTGGGCAGGAAGCGATGGCGGTTTTTCGCATTTTTATGACCCCGCGCCAACAGACTGCATGCATGGAACGATGTTACCTTCTCTAAGCAGAAAACAGCTGATAAGTCATATGAGGGGTTTCAGCCAACAAAATATCGCATGGCTTACCTACATAGGTAGTCACTGGGTTAATCTCTTGAAGGCGTTTGTTTAAATTCCAAACCGCCAGGTTACCTTAATATTATATAATTACACGAGCGTGGAGGAAGTGCTTGTGAGGCCCGGATTGATGTAGCCCCCGACAACACTGCACCGCGAAGCTCCGAGTTACCTCCGCGAGGAACTGGGGCTCGTGGAATTCAGTATTCCTTTACCGTTCTCACAATGCAGGTCCTTATGTTGGTAACCGCGGGTCATCGGATGTAAATTGCTCGGAACAGTCCCATGGCCCATGAAATTCATATTCCAACTGGGATTCTGACCCATCTTATCTAGCTCGAACAATTCTATATCAACTGATGAGAAACTCTCCTCTTTACTATCATACCAGCATTTCCAACACTTTTTTTTTTTTTTTCGCCGCCGGGAGACTTACTTTAGAAGTGGCCCACGATGTTGAAAGAGTCAATATTACCAAGATCCATGATGCCTGTGAAATTGAAAGAGGAGGACTGCGGACTGGGAGGCGAGGAAATTTTACCTAATTTATTGATTTATTCTACAGTAGATTCTTATTTACGGGTTCTCCAACCTAGGTATTAGGTCTCTAAATATCTAAACACACATGGACCCCATTTGACTTTCTCGTCTTTTCATTGATCGTATGCTAAATTAGCATGCCGGTGAGTAAAAGACCGGCCACCAATCTACGTGAGGAAAGCTTTTCAAAAACATAAAATCTCGGCCCCTTGGCGGCTAGTCTTACCCTAGAACACTATAGTTTAGCAGCAATAAAGACATTCTTGGCACTCTGGTCTCACACTGTCTCAATATTAAGCACAAGGTTTCAAGCATCCGGCTATTCGAAGAAAGCTGCTATTAACTCACTTATCCTTACTCAGAATAGAAGCGTACCTCCCCAAGAGCGAGGGTCTTTTACTATAGTACATCGACCCCTTCACCGGACCGCCAGCGAAGCCTCCAGCTCTGCCGCAGCGGAATTTTCGGTAGTTATTTTTTGATTAGGTTGTGGTCTAGCCTGCTTCGCCAGGGTGACGATCTTAAATAACCTTTGTGTGTTCAAAAAGTAGAGGTGTAGCTACCTACCTAGGGGAGCTCAATCAGCAGGTTGACCTTCTTTGGCTGGGTATTTATTCGTGAGGGCGGGCAACTTGAGCCTGGGTTTGGGATGATCGGGAGAAGTGTAGTAGCACGAGTTTTCGACTCTGAAACGGTCCTCTTATTATCCGCCTTGAAGTTGTAATTATTTTGCCTCGTAATTTATTTCACTAAGCGAGGTACCTGTTGCTTCATTTGCAACCTATGCCCTGACCTAGTTGGTTGTTGTATTGCGGCCCATAAGTAATACTTACCAGACTGGATTGTCAAGGTCGGGGTCGTTTGTCACGGCTCCGTTCCGGACTACCTAGCTCCGGCCCGAAGCACTCAAGTACCTACTACCTTACTGCCTACTGCGGCCGCGCCATCGTGCCACCATGTACGCCAGATCGTGTCTGTAAAACCGTCTACGAAAGCGTTCTCCTTGCGAGTCGTCGGCAACTCGCTCGCTTTGCAGACACGTCCCAAGCTACACACTCGCAACAGGAAGCCGTGCTGCCTGTTAGGAGAGTATCTAGCCTGGAAGCTGTGCCTCTTTATCCGGCCGTCTAGCCGCCGCGGCGTGGCGCCTTGATAATGAGGCGTAACTACTGACGCGCTTGGCCGGCCAGGTCTCATTAGGTGCGTACATTAGCAACTAGGAATGCACGTCTACTATAAGCTTCGATTGGACCTTCGAGTAATGCTGCCTGACCGCATGTTATGGGTGTAGGTTTGACGACTCTTTGAAGGTTTGAGGCAAGCTAGACAAAGTGTTCAGGTCAGCGGTGTCCAGCCTTGCCTTAGATGTGTAGTATCCGGGTCGGGATTACTAATGTTGCCCAGAGTTCCTCTGCATCTGCCTACACTATCTGCGTGTCCCGATATTTTTCTGTTCTCGGGTCATTTACTACTCCTTTTACTTCACCGCAGCGGACTTCTTCTGAAGATTATGCACGATTACATTGCCCCCCTTGGATGCTAGGCTATTTGGTCCTAATTTTTTAATATTAAGAGTTGTGATAAGTCTCTGAAATAATAGATCTCCGCTAAGGGCTAATTTATCTACAGCAGATATGATATGACGCCAGGTTAAGAAGAAGGTGCGGTGGGGAGCGCAGCGCTCGTGACGGTTGATGGGGCGCAAGTCCGGACATAGCTATATGAGGGCGTGCTCTGGGTTCTAGGAGGATGTCTGTTGTAGATATTCGAAGTTAACGATCTTGTACACCATAACACACCATATCCCATCGTATGATGTATCATGACAGAGTTGCATAAAGGCGCCCACTCCTCTAACCTCTTTCATGTACCGTCTCCGTCTACCTACTACTCCTCTCCTCTCTTAAACTTCCAAGCTGGACACAAAAACTCAAAATACAGTATCACTTAAAGAAATATTGTTAATACTTACGTGCCGCCCAAAGGACAACCGCCGGGAAAGGAGATAGTGTAGCGAATATCATCGCATCCCCGACAGTCGAACGTCAGCGTCCTCTCCTCCGTCGTCGTCCACACCGAGTTGAGGCAGTTCAGGCCCCGGAACCCGGGGTCCGTGCTGTGCGCCACGTACGAGAGCAGGCAGTCTGGCGCAGTGCCGACAGATGTGATGACACTTTCGGTAGGGATGGTGTCTGAATATGATCAATTGTGTCAGACTGATGATATATACATGTTACATTCAGTTTCCCTCTCATATAGAGTGTGTCTCTCCAGGGTAGTGAAGCCGTGTATGGAGGGGGGGAAGAGGGGTTATGGTGTTGATGTGAAAAGACGTACAGGTGGTGTCCGTTGGCCAGGGATGAGGCGTGCTGAATGATGTTGTGGTTTCTGCTTGAGCTGCGCACGTACGTGCAAGAAGCACTAGCATCAAGCTTGGTGAGCGAAAGAATGAGGGCGTCATCGTAGGTAATTAATAGATGTCGGTCCTCTATATCAGTCATAAAAAGGAAATTTCACCGAGCTATATACCAGACCAAATGTCCCCCATCCCCCACGATGTGAATCCGTCACGATCCTATACCCAAGCCTGTCTCCCAAGTCATTAAATACCCACGTCTCTCTTTCAATCGTACACGCCGTATTCTGCAAGCAACGTAGGATTATATCGTATTGACATACTCTACGCTCGGGGTAAATCCTACGTTGAAGCGGTTAAAATCATGAGGAAAACGTTTCACTGCATTCATTCAGCTGTTTGTTCGAGTGTTCTAGACTGCACTACTTGGAAAATTTTATCAGGGCGTGGCCAATCAAACGACTCCAAGACACTTGTTGAAGGCTAAGATAGGGTGGCATGTAATTTAAACACTTAATTGCTATTGAGGGACCGGTAAGTTCATATCTTGAAAAACTGTGAAAGTGAAAGTTATAAAGTGTTCCGACACTTGCAAATGTCGACAAATGTTGACGCATAGTCTTGTTGTCAGAATATTAATAGACATTTTTATTGCCTTTTAATCGATCCATTTTGTTATGGAAATGACAGTTTCACGGGGTATATCACAGGAAAACCGCTTGGAATAGCAACGCTACCGTCTCATCACCACTTACTTCATTGTAGCCAAGATTTGGATGATGGTCGCTCATAGTACCCTGTTAGCTCTCCGAGGTAGTCAGACTAAGCTCAAAGCTCGGCGGCGCCGTCCTCAGCCGCAACCATCTTGCTCAGGGGACCCTTTTTCAACATGATACTCATAATCTCATATAAGGCATCGGCTGCAGCCATAGTGGTGTGTTCGGCGTTTGTATCATAAGCGGGCTATGGAATCTCGTCAGCTCGAAGAAAACCTTTCTCGATAACGCAACGTCGACAAAATGGCCTTCATGAAGGTAACAAGCGCACTTACAGCAACCTCCACGATGTCTGCCGCAATCAGGTTAATGTCCTCTAGACCTCTGAGGATGGTCCTGAGCTCCCGGGTGCTCCATCCGCCGGTCTCAGGGGTTCCCGTAGCCGGCGCAAAGGCTGGATCAAGGGTATCGATGTCGAGAGATAGATAGACTGGCTTCGTGGTGCCGACGCGGTCCACAATTCTCTTTATGATGCCTTCGGTGCCGATGGTGTCAATCTCGCGGGCTTCGATGATCTCGAACCCGCAATACCCGTCGTTCACGTAGTCGCTCGGCCCGCTCAACGTCGTCCGAATCCCCGCGTGGATGTTCGTGTCGTTTGCTAAGAGACCCTCCACTGCCGCGTGGTAGAAATATGTCCCGTGGTTTATACTTGCCACTTCGGAGGGGGAGCCGCCAAAGACTTTGGGTCGCCCTGATGTAAATCGCTTGAGTGTCTGACCAAAATAGTAGGGAACGATCCGTGAAGAGCGGCAGACTTACAGGTGTCGAGATGGCTATCGAAATGAATGACGGATACTGGACCATAGGCGCGGTTGATTGAACGGAGAAGCGGAAGGGTAATTGTGTGATCACCGCCTAGAGTAATAACTCTTGGGAGCGTCTTGCCCATGTTCGAAGGCCCTGGTTCCTTGGCATCGGTCCTTGGAGCTCTCGATAAGATGCTGTAGTGGCCTTCCTCTATCTGTTTTAATGCCCACGTGTTATCGTATCTATCAATTTTGATTAGAACCCGGAGCCGACAAGCAGTCTTTAGGGGTCAAGACGAAGACTCACGAAGTAACAGGTATATCTCCACAGTCCAAGACCGTTGCCCACGAGTCAAAGGGGTTGGTTTTCAGGGGGACGTTATAACCGCCACTGCCATTGTATTAGAGCAAGATTGTCATGAAGCTAGGGCGACAACTCATCTTACTAAAGGTTTAGACGTCGCGATCCTTGACGAATCCCAGATGGGCCAAAGCGAGCACCAGGTCGATAGGATGTCCCGGTATCAAAAGGAGCACCTGGGAATGGATGTTCAGTTTTTGAACACTTGAAGCGGACGAAGAACTCGACAAACCGATGAAAGCAAGATCATATTTCACATCACTTGAGCTTAGGCATGGATAAAAGGGGAGGCGTCCAAATGTAGAGATGCCGCTAAACACCGAGTCCGCCTTGCTGTCATCAGTCGAGGCTCATTGCATCTGGATGTCAGGGCGGGACGGACTTGTTTCCCACCATCTCCAGGCAGGGTATTATACCACAGAGACCCATGGGGCCCTGATAAGGGGGCCTGGTTCTCATGGTGCTCATGAGAGACTACGAGGGCCGTGAAGCCGAGGATAGCAACTATGGCCGTCCACATCATGCTCGTTTTTCGCAGCCGGTACAAGTGAAGGTTTCTAATAAGGCACGATGACACGGCGATGAAGAAAAATAAGTTCTTTTAGTTAGGTACCCGGATTTTTGGCCTGGTCTCAAGCTTTATTTAATCCCTATTACGATCTGATTCCATCAATCGATGATGCCTGCCCCCTCACTCTATGCCCCATTGGCAGAAGACGAACAAGGTCTATGCTTTTTCGGCGGCTTATCTGTAATTCTTGAGTTTTATCGTCCACTCAGATTCAGAGACGTCGGCCAAGACGCAGTTGAGTGGGAGCCCAATGCCATATCTGCATCTTTGATATGTCACAGAGCTAAATCTCGTTATGTAACTGACAAAGTTACCTGGCTTCTGATTGATAATGTTAAGAGGTAGGGATACTTATCGATGCGGGGGGCTATCTGTACTCCAGACTGAACATCTAGAACTGTGTTTATCCCTAAACACAGAATGAGGACCTTCGTTATGTAGATATCAATTGCCCTCGTCCAACTTTTCTGGTCGAATGGAAGCAAAATAAAGGCATACGAACCATGAGATCTGATTGACCCGGATGGCGGTTTTCATCTGCGAAGACCATAGTGACTCCCTTTATGCGTTACAGCAGTGCCAGTGGCTCCTTAATTCTAGTGTGGTCGGGAGTACAACAATTGGCGCTTGCCTTTCATTCGTAGGTAATGTAGTTACCTACCAGACAAGAGGCTGGTAGCAACTGGTAGCGAAACACGATCGTGATTGCGTGCAACAAGGAAAATTAAGATCTAGCACGTCTTGCTTTAAGTAAGTAAGACGCTTAAACGACGCGAGAGCAACGTGAGGGAGATGCTCGTTGCCACCAACCTGCACAATGGTACACTGTCTAAGTGGGATATTGACGACCAGGGTCTACAACAATCTGTCATCGGAGAATTAAAACCAATGGTTGCAAAATGTCGGGTGCTGGGACAATAGCGAATGTCAGTTTGAGGATAGAAGCTAACCGCGTCTCTCTTGAAAATTGATTGCTTAGACAGTTGTATACCACCTGCCGATGATACTTGGAGTACCTATACTGACCAAAGGGTGACATGATAAACGCTGATGCATGTGTAAGGGATGTGCTTCACACTTGCATTGTAAAAGAGCGGATCTTGAGGATCGAGGGATCGATACCACCTATGTAGGTGTGCAGGTACTGCTGTAGTAATGCCTAGGGAAAAAACGTTCTTATGAAGTCGAAACGCGGCCGCAGATGGTTCTGCTCGTCTAGTCTTTCCTGACCAGTCTTTCCTTCCAAACGCAGTGTTATGACTGGCGGAAGGACCGCTGTGCCATGCCTTCACCTGCACACCCGTGTAGATAGAGGCGGGTGAGTAACTCGGACATTGGAAGAAGACAGCCAGCATACAGCAGTCAGGAGTGGGGAAGTTTCCGCTAAAGATCATACCTAGGTCTAGGTTGTAACCTTAATTTGATTGGGCGATTAGAAACACGCATCACCTGGGTCGCTGGTTCTTACCGTACGTAGTAATAGATTCCTATGCTTGGACCACTAAACACAATTTCATAGTCCCTTCGCGCTGTTTCACCCACTCATGTATTCGGTATTTGTCTTTGCTACCTACGAAAGAGTAAGAGTGAGCTGTATCAACGATGAGACTTCTTTGGATTCGTTCCTGAAACATGTCATCATTACTCCAAAACCCCTCGAGATTCGAGGGATACTTACTCATTATAGTAGGTGACAAAGTTTGACCAGCACGTACAGCATACATGGCCCACCTTGTTCATCAATTTTATCATCTAACATACGTGCCTACTTAGGTACCTACAGCATTGATCCTCGTAGGTTGATAATCATCGATTGTCTCTAAAAGAGCCGAACGCTCCAATATGGGCATAACAACCAGCCACCGGAGACCGGCTTTGAGTGAACGGATAGATACAGCAAAGTATGCTACATATGCTGTACACATTAGAGATATGCATACCGATACAACATACAGGATGGAAACAGGACTTGGACACCACCTAGTCGCAGGTTGCAGGTGAACGGGGGCTCTACCCACTCTGATTCGCCTGCGTGATGCTGCAGGCTAAGCAAATGGGGGGCTAGAGTCTGCGCAGAGTTCCCTAGAGGTGGAATAGCCTCGTGCGGTTGGAGAAGCTCATTTGCTCATCTGGTCGTTTGTCCTGCTGACTGTGGTCGGTGGTGGATACATCGGCGTTCCGGCAGCACGACTTTGATGCATCTGCTGCCTCCTCCTTCCAGCGATACAACATACGACGTAGTGCGTAGTGTGCTTCCGCCTTGGTATCCTCTCGGCTTCATTCACGGATGCAGATGAGGGTGCCCGTGCCTGTCGTGCAGCATTGCGCGTCTATCCGCGAGAGCCAAACGGATTCCTGTTTACGTTGTTCGGGTGTAAGCTCATTGACGCGGCAGAGCCTGAGCTCCAGCGAGCAAAAATTGTGGTCGGAAGAAGAAGCGGAGGGGAGCTTTTTTTTTTTTCTGGGCCAAGCAGCCACAATGTATAGTTGAGCATGCTGTATGCAAGATAGAGGAGCAAAGCAACAGGATATCTCGCCATGTGTGCATGCTCGCACAAAAGGAAAAATAGAAGAAGAAAACAAAGACAAAAATAAAACAGTGAAAATAAAAAGTTCGCTACATAGCCAAGTAGCCTAGACCCCAATGATATTATCTGGTTTACTGCTGTGCGCATATATATTCTAAGATTTAAGTATGTACCTACCTAATGCAGTCGTGACTGGCCATTCCGCTCGCCTCTTGTACCTATTTATGAAGGTCGTTTCTCTATTGCTTATAAAATGACAATATTACTGTCTCTTGTAACGCAGGAAGATGCGGATATGCGATTGGTCAACACGGCGGTGTACAATACTATTCATCGTAGCCAAAAGGAGATCATGAGGGCAAAAAGGGGAACAGAGGAATGGGAAAAAAGTCTTTCTGCTTTGTTACTCGCCAATGCATGCAGAGAAAAAGCCACAGCTGACTTATACCTTATGTAGGTACCAGCTGCAAATAGCGACGAGAGTGGTTGGTGATACAGTCTAAAGCCCAGCAGGAGGTCTAAAGTAGGTGGTGTCAGAAGGGTGCGGCGCTGTAATAGGGTAAGTCTGGCGTATCCAGAGTGTCTGGCTCCCAACCACTTCCTCGTGCTTTTCCAGAAGAGGACGTTGTTAGACATGCTGGGAATCCACTCTTACCAAGGCCAGAAATCAATTAAGCAATCATGCTCGTGGCTCTGTGACGTTGCTGCCCCACTAAGGCAGGTATGTATCTACTTGGTAAAAGGTGCCTAGGCAGGTAGGTACGTCGGCAGGCCCCCGTCAGAGGAGGGCGAGAGCGAGAGAGAGGGAAGAACCCCGTCAAGGTCTCGCTCAAGCAGCGCAGTGCAGTGCGGTGCAGGGCAGCAGGATGGATGAGCGAGTCCAGCCAGCCCAGCCCACCTTTTTGCCCGCCCACTTTCATCCACCTCATCCACTCATCCACTTAACCAGCCATCCACCTACCATATTCATACTCGTGGTAAAACCGATGCTGAGAGCTTGTGAAAAGAAGCCACACCTCTCACTCCAAACTTGGAAGCATCTCGACATACCGTGCCCTGCCACATATTTTCTTCTCACTCTTCCCTTCGTGGTACACCTCACCTTACCTCGCTTCACCGTCTGAAGTCGAGTTACGTATTCTTCTGTATTACTTGCTATTCATAGGTATCTATTTCATCTCATTTGGGCTCAGTTCAGCGTCTTGCGACAACTCGCTACGGGAAACGCCCTACTGTCCGTGGTCGCATTGTTGGAATAACTGCAACCTGTAGTGGGCAGATCTCGAGTCCAACAGGAGGAACTGCCTAATCTACCGTTACTACCGTTACTAGTGGGAGAATGCGCTTTGCGCCATGTGTTGCGAACGTTTGAATACCTCGTCTGCGACGTGGTTGTCTTGTTAGCTTAGGATCTTTTCCCACGTCCGTTATCGCCTGCCAACGTTTACTACATACCTACCGTCGTCTTCTATTCTGTTCTTTAGGTCGCACGGCTTCGATTTGATTGAGGCAACCACGCGAGACGTCCTACCCTGCTCTAGCCATCTGGGCACGTATCGGCTTGAACCACATATTCTCGTTAACATAACCTTAGGACGCCCTCCCCGCTCTCGAGTATGAACTGCTGTGATTTGTTCTAGATTCAAGTAATTATTCAGAACAATAGGGCGAGTCTATACGCACCTAAGAAATGCTTGCGGAGTCGGAGACTGTCGCGCCACCTGCGACATCTTTCTATTTTGATCCCCCGTCCGAGGATGAACCTCTTACTAAGCCGAGCCCACGGTCGTTCAAGAAGCACAAGGTACTTCCACGTCCCAGAACCGATCGACCTCAGCCCGATACTGCAGATGGAAGCCCACCTGCTGCCCAGAACCGCTCGAATCGTCACGTAGACAAAACCGCGCCGAGAACTGAACCCGTGGCACCGTCAAAAGTAAGGCGAGATTCGTCGGATGCTTGCGTTCTTGGGCCAGATTTACCGCCTACACCGCCTGCACACTCGAGGACCTCTTCTGGTAGCCATTCGGCCCGGGCATCAAGCCCTACACCTGTAGAAAATATAACGCAAAGTGCGACTGTAGCTGGTCCTTCAACACCTGTTCCAGGCACTCCAACTCTTCAAAAAAGCCCGCCTACGCCTGACGTAACACCTCCCCAAGTTGCGCGTCGTCCGAAGACTTTTCGTCCTGCCTTGGCTGATCGTATCCCTTCGAAGGCGACCAGTGAATCCCGCACCGAGTCTTTTAGGACGGCGAGAGAGAGTCCCGGCCCGTCTGAAGAGGAGGAAAAAACAACCCCTCGGCCTTTCGGACCCTTAAATAGAGTGTCACACAACGCTACCGAGCGGCCGGTTGAGTCAAAGTCGAGAAAAGCAAATGATGTGGGTCTTGGGCTGGGACTGGATTTGGATGATAAGTTGACACCGAGGACCAAGCAGGAGTTCTTCACTTTCGATGGTGAATGGGCGTCAAACAGTGAAGTAGAACAGGAATGGGACGATAATCTCGACAGGAATGTAATGGTACGCAAGCGCCGGGGCGACTCGAACAGTAGGGACGGGCAAGCAGAAGTGATTGAAGACGTAACTGTCACGCCAACCAATGCAACAAAGGCTTTGCGGTCGATGTCCCTGCACGAGCGACCACATGCCGTACCCTCGCCGCAACACCTGCCTTTGGAATTCGTCCACGGGGCGAAGTCACGCCGAACAGCATCGACATCCGAATCATCCATCAGTACTGACGTCAGGCGGTTTTCTGGAATGTCGTCTAAATCCACCGTCTCCACCATCGTCGAGGCAATATTGGTCGATGTACCACCTCAGAGACAGAAGACATTAAGACATGTAAAAAAACAGACTGCGTTACGAGATTCCGGCTCTGAAATATCACCTTCTAGCTCTACTTCGACTTCCGTACGTCAGTCTGAAAGAGCTAGGCGACCTAAAATCCCTGTGAATTCTGCTGGGTCTCGAACCGATAGCGTGGCATCTACAGGCACTGTGAACTCTATTGCGAGTCGAAAGGCGCGTCGTGAGGTTTGGAAGAGTGGTGCAATCCCTGTTGTTGTAATTCCCGATCGTTTAGAGTCTCTCAAGTCTAAATCTTCGGGCCCGCCGTCACTGCGATCAACGAACAGCCATCACTCGAGAAGAAGTAATAGCCTTAGCGCTGTGCCACGATCGGGCCATTCTGCTGCAAAAGATCTATATTCGTCTGTGGACAGGCCACGCCGTGGCAGGTCTATATCGGTATCTGATGGCGTATTTCCCAATGATCAACTGACTATGGACTATCCGCCTATTGTGCCAAGGAGAACATCTTCGTTATCTGCCCCTACTAGCCGGAACACATCGCGCGCGGGGTCGCGAGCTGGATCTCTGACCGCCGAGAGTTTGAAGGCACACAATGCGCTTGTTGAGCAGATGAAGCAAGAGCCGCCACCACCAATGGCAGTGCAATATGCGCCCCCAGTCAAAAGTCTCGATGCTCGATCCGATCAGAAACCGCTGGGATCGGTTCCCTCTGTCGAGCTACACAAGAATGAGAAGAACGAGAGCGGTAATCAAAAGTCGTTGGTTGATCATAACGGCGATCCGTTCTTTGGCAAACGGCTCACGGCGCACAACACTCCATTCTCGCAGGCATCAGTTGAGACAAACGGAACGCATTCGATCGCCGATATTGCGGAAGCAATGGCGGTGAACATCTATCCCCACCAAAACAGGTCTGTTTTGATGATTCACCACATGTCGAAACCCGTTACTGCTGCAAACGAACCACAGCCGGCTGGCCCTGTTCTCCTAGAGCCGTCGACGGCCTCAAATAAACCATCGGCCAATCCGGAAATCACGACTAGCGGCCCTGATGGTGGGCCGGTTACGCCGCCCCAGCCTCAATTCTCTATGGACGATGTTGATTCTCCTCTTAGAAATCCACGTGCCCCTCCTGAACCACCTGCGCTCAAGTTCATACCGGCTACTCCATCCGGCCTGACGCCTGCAGCAGAAAAAGAGAAGATGCTCGGAAACTTTTTTGAAGAAACCCAGAAGCGACCGTCTCTAGTTAGACGGGCTTTCAGCCTTCGCAAGAGTTCAGACAACGCTGTTCCCCGCAGACCTGGCCTCCTTGCACGAACTCTCTCCCTAACTAGGGCTCCACGTGGAAATGTAATTGATAACCCTGGTTCAGGAGAGATTAAGAAGACATATGTGTCTCAATATCCCACAGTCGACGATATCCCCCCTGAGGAATCCAAACTTCATCCCTTCTGGCGTCCTACATACGGTCCTATCTTTGATCTCGATGATCCGTATAATGACGCCAGACCTGAATACGGTTATCAAGATGAACACCTCTGGGCGGTTGAAGAACGTCCGGTTCCCTTGAGAAGGAGTCTGAGTGAAAGGGTGAGACGTACCTTTTCCATTCTACCTCTTGACGATACCGATCATTACATCACGACCGACCGTCGCAGCCCCGAGCGCCGCACAATTAAACGAACTCCCAGCGGTAATTTGCGAGTCATGCCACATCGTGGCAGCTTTAGTAGTATTCGGTGGAGCGGACTGTACTTGCGAGATGGAGGTGACGAACGACCATCTACAGCACCAGAGAACTTTAATCGGCGTCTCTGGGGTGTGGAGAAACGCGTGGATGATCGAGGACGACGACTTTTCCCCAATTGGCAGGATAAGCTGGAGCAGTATAAGCCACAGAACCTTCAACGACGGTTGAGCGAGCATCGACGCCAGAAGCGAACGGAGGCCCTCCGACAAAAGATCAGCGGACCACGTGAGGTCAGGGACGGCGTTGGAGAGGTTATTAAACGAAACAGCTACAAGGGCCCGTCTTATCAGACTACACCCCAGATCTATCCCTGCAGCAACCGTCTGTCTCGTGTCCATAATCCGGAGGACTAAATGCAGAATCGTCGGGGTGATTGCCCTATTTTCCATAGGCCAAAAGTCATCCTAGACCTGGTGTCTCAGGAATAATTCCGTTCCCTGGCCTCCCTGAGCCATTGACTGGATTCTACTTCCATTCACATCATCGTATCAATACTTGTCACAACTTTTATGAAGGTTATCTAGCAGTCAAAGGCCTCAGGTGTGCACCCTGGCTCTTCCTCTTGCATTTAAAACGCCACGGAGGAAAGGGGGAGAACGCAATAACAACGAAATTGAAGAGTAAGACGAAAATGAATTGGATATAACTACCTATGTGACGACATGCATGGCTCGGGGTTTGGCGGAGCAAAAGGACATCCTTATTCCTTCTTTGTCCCTCTATCATTAACGGACGCAAAGAACCGAAAAATTTCCCATATCTCGTGTCTGTGACGACCTGAGGGACCCGGTTCTGCTGGATTGACAATGGTTGCTTTTCATCTCGGAGTTTTCTTGCTGGAGTTATTTCGGTTTTTCTTTTACTGCACTGTTCTAAATTTTTGAGAAGTTTCTATGATCATGAAGCTGACGACGTCTATGCCCTGTTTAACCATTACATATCAACCTACCTACCTACTTAGCTTCACATACACCCACACCCACACTTTACACCTACACCTATACACATACACATACTTACATCAAACCAGGAGTTGAGGGGTGGAGGAGGCGTTTCAAGAGATAGAACACTATTCATGAAGTCACACACGATACAGCAACAATAGAAAAGCAAAAGAATGGATGAAAGATTTGGGCGCTGGTTTCGCGAGACTGGTTTCTCTGCAACACGTCATTCATCTCCCTCGCCATATATCAGTTATCTGTCAAATCAATTGGCTGGCCTGCTCGGGTGTGTTGAGTTCTAGTCTTGAGTTCTAGTCTTATTATTTCGTCCCGTATAGCTAGCTGCTCCGAGGAAATAACCTACCTCTACCTCCCTCCACGCTCCCTTGTAAAATCAATAGAGGGGAATAAAAAGGGTTTCACCTTCTCATCCCTGAATTTTATCTAATACGGGCGTGCCTTTACGTAGAATGATATGACACCCACATGGACTGATGAAATGATTTGCATGTACTTTTGCGCAGAAAACACGCGTAGGATAAGAGAAAAAAAAAAAAACCCCCCCCGATTTGTTAAACCGTATCGACACGCTGCTTCTGGGCAGAAGCAATGAATAAAATAGTATAAAATAGTATGATCTATTCCATTACTGGGGTATCTATCTGGGCTTCTCTTAGTTTTACAAGGGCCATCTGTAAACACTTAACGCCAGCTTATGCAATTACCTATTTCTGTTCTTCTTTGCCTAAACGCCATGCTTTTCTAGCGAAGCTGTCTTGGGAGAATGGCAGTTTCACCGCTCTCGAAAGCTGACTAAAGCTTAACTAAACCACCTGAGATATTGTTCTCTTTTCCTAATGATGCACTCAAGCTTAATCTGATGAAACCGGGTTCGGGCCTTGGCGCATACGCATTTGGGAGTTAACTCATCTGGCGACGATATCCTATGGCACTGCGTTTCCATGCCATGCTCTTTGAAGGGCATAGGGAATTCGTTCGAAATCAGGGCCGCTTCCTAGCCCTGCAGTCACAGTACTAGTTTGTGTCTTGGGGTATTGCGCAGCGAGTCGAGGTTGGGTCAAGTCAAGTCGATGCCGGATTGACTGTTGCTCCTGATGCCGACCCAGTTGAGTTATAGCGTAATAATGCCGGGGACTGGGGATTGTAGTAGACAACGGAGGGCATAACACCGTCAGAACGTGACAGCAATTGCTAAGCAATTCTAATACGGGTACCGATCTATGCCTGCGTGCCTCTCCTTTCTCCCTCTCTTATACATCCGTTTGTCGTTTTCGGGCGCACGCTCCTAACGTCCTGGATGACCGCCTGGGGGGCCACCAGCTGGAGGAGGAAAGCCACCGGCACCGGGGGGTGTCGGTCCACCGGGGAAGCCTTGCGCTCCTGGCGGCGGCATGCCAGGGAACGGGAAGGGAGGCGCGCCAGCAGCACCAGGGGGCGGGAATGGAAGACCACCTGGAGGAGGGAACGGCAGGCCACCCGGTGGCGGGATGGGCATGCCGCCGGGGCCGGGGAACGGTGGAAGATTACCGCGACCAGCTCCTGCTTGGCCAGGTGGTGCTACAGCCAAAGATGTCAGGACCATAATACAATCGAAACATAATAATATACTATTTGGGAAGGAATGGAAGACAAAGAGGTGCGGACTACTTACGAGGCATACCCGGAGGGAAAGCCCCGCCTGGCAGGGGCATCGGAGGTGCGCCAGGCATCCCAGGGAAGGGCGGAGGGGGCATGCCGCCAGGGAAGCTGAAGGGTGGAGGGAACGCGCCGGGAGCGCCGCCAGAGCCGTGGGCGCCGGGCTGGTTCTGTGGTAGCATGGGGTTGGCGTGGGCTTGCCCTTCAGCGGCGTAGGAAGACGTGATACTGTCGATAACGGATTGCGCCTTCTCGTGTCCTATCTGCTGGTAGTAGTCGACGACATTGCGCAGGTGGTTTCGGCCGCTATTGTGTGCCTTGCGGACGCTCATGGAGTCATGCGTCAAGTACACATCGCAGTAATCGCAAAAGACTGTAAGAGAGAAAAACGATATGTTAGCAGGCAGCCTTGTTGTTGTTGTTGTTGTTGTTGCGAGCAGAAACGCTTATTCAATCAAGACGGGTGGCGGGAAATAGGAAACTGGAACGACATTTATCTCAAGAAGCAAAGAAGCTGCGCTTACATTTCGGCATGTTGTCTCGCGAGTCGTAATCTTCGTCAATTTAATGAATGGATGGATAAAGTTGTATAGCAATCCGTTTGAGCCGTGAAACAGTTCAAGGCGTCAAAGACCGAATTGAGTTTACTATAAGTATGAAGCTTAATACTGAATCGGGCGCCGCGCCCCAGAATTGGTTGATGAACGTTTAGAGTACATAGAGAGCACGTGATACAGAAGTATCTAAAGACCGCTAAAAGGCCAGGCCAGGCCAGGTCAGGTCCAGCTGTCAACGTCAAATCGCCATACCCGCAGTTGGTCTAGGATCTCCCAGGAGGTGAGCCCCACCTCTATGGAGAGGGTTGATTGGTTAGAACACTTGAACACGTATTGGACTGGTTAGAACAGCAAAACTCCCAATCGATATGGATGTCACAGCATTGCATACATGATACGGGGAAGGTCAACTGTAATAGCAACCTAATCTGGTCTCCTTTGTTGGAATTCCGTATCTCTCCCTCCCTCTCCTTCCGCAGATACCCTGATAATTAGGACACCTTTTGCCGCCAGCGACTAGAAAATTCAAAAAGATGGCTTTGCCGAGAGCCCTGCTACAGTATATCTGTAGCATCGTGCTGTTCATCGCATCCGTCAATGCTTTAAAGTTCGACCTCACGGCCACACCCCAGCGCGATGGGAAGAAGGAACGATGCGTACGGAATTTCGTCGCCAAGGAGACATTAGTCGTCGTGACGGCTATTGTTAGCGGATCGAAGGGTGATGGCCAGCAGGTTAACATGCGGGTACGTGGGAGGGTGTACAATGGCTTTGCCGGGTCTGAAAGCTGGGGTTGAATGTCTAACGGCATTGTCACTATACAGATTAAGGACACCGTCGGAAACGAATACGGCCGCCCGAGAGACGTCGCCGGCGAACAACGAACCGTCTTCACATCTCACGCCGACGCCGCCTTCGATGTCTGCTTCGAGAATATCCTCGTGGGAGGTAAGTACTTGCGTGTTGTCGGATAGCTTTTGCGGTTTCAGAGGCCGACGAAAGACACAGCTCTGAAAGACTTTAAACCAGGACGACATAACAACCCCGTTCGCCACGTGGAGCTGGACATCGATATCGGCGCCGACGCTAAGGACTGGTCCGCCATCCAGGCTACGGAGAAGCTGCGCCCCGTTGAGATGGAACTGCGCCGTGTTGAGGAGATGATCCAGGAGATCGTGACCGAGATGGACTACCTCCGGGCCAGAGAGGTGAAGCTGCGCGATACCAACGAGAGCACTAACACCCGCGTCAAATGGTTCGGCATCGGCACTACCACACTCCTCGTTGGTCTCTGGGTCTGGCAAATTATGTACCTACGGGCCTACTTCCGGTCAAAGCATCTCATTTAAGTGGACTGGAACTATATATGCTATGTGTCATCACCTTGGAGAGCCATAAGGGTTATAAAGGCCATGAGATATGCTCTGGACAATTCGGAAAACGGACTATAGGGAGCCATCTCGAGGCCTGGACTGGACTGTCGAAATACCATGTTCGGGAAATAAACGAGGGGCTGAACAAGCAAGTGCTATGACGAGAGAGGAGTTACAAAGAGTTACGTCAATGCATGAGAGCCAAAAGCATCATGCTTGTATACATATGCTGTATGATCGAATTGGTGCACTGGAATGGAATATGTGTTGAAAATAATGCAGATAGAGACGCTTTTTGTGCACCATATACTATCCATCGCTATGTTGCGACCATCAAACCCTGCATGTCCGAAGCTAGGAAGCTCAATTCAGAAATTGTTTCACACGGAACACGAGGGCAAGTGTGTAATCTAAAATTGAATCATATGTATGTATTTGAACTGAATGGAGTGAAATGATCTATTAGATGCCGGGCCGGAGAGCTTCGGCGGACGGTAAGGCTAAAAGACCGGAGATCCTCGGCAACTTGACCCAAAAAATGGGTTTCTGATGGTCAAGCTTGCGACTCCATTCTTTTATTTCTCACTTACGTCAAAGCCACTAACCTTAGACTACATACCTCTTTTCCTCAGCTATCATTTGACCAGTCGTTGCTAGTGTAACAACAACGATTGTCAAATACACCCAAAAAGGAGAAAGGGAGTCGCGCATCGAGCCTACAACTCGATACAATCCTCGAAAATGGCTGCTACGTTACCTCGAACCCTCCTTCGCTCGGCCCGCCATGCCCTACCCCGTGCTCCGCGCGTTCCTGCCACAATGGGCATGGGCATGAACATCACTCGCACCATGGCTAGCGTAGGCAATGCGCCGCCCATGGAGCCGCAGAAGCAGCGCCCGCGCGAGTTCGCGGTGGGCGAGCTCGAGGGAGCTTCTTTTAAGGTCGAGCCGCTACGACGAGTAGGCGAGGACGACAAGACGATGCGTGCACGGCTTGTTTGTATGTAACTTTCCTCGGATCTAGTTGGATCTCTTAAGAATCCTCGATTCGAAGGGGTTTCAATGCCCAGTCTCGCTCCAAGGCCATAATATTCCTAGCTAACCATGTGCGCGCAACAGACCAGTCCCGCAAGCGCGGCATCCTCGAGACCGACCTGTTGCTCTCGACCTTCGCAGACGTGTACCTACCGAAGATGACGCGCGAGCAAATGTCCGACTACGACCTTTTCCTCGACGAGAATGACTGGGACATCTACTACTGGGCCACGCAAGAGGAGCCCTCGTCCTCATCCTCTTCCTCGAACACAAAAGATTCCTCATCATCAGCAAACACACAAGCAACTAACACGAGCTCCGCCTCGTACGCGAGCTCCGCAGAGGCAGCAATGGCCGAATCCTCATCCAGCACACCTCAATCTGCTCCCTCATCCTCCTCAACAACCAGTACGGGCGGCACACCCCTGACGGGCGAACACCTAGACACGAAATCTGCCGCCGTCTCCACACTGACTTCCGACCAAAGCTCCCCCTCAAGTGTTCCGCCGACGCCGGCCGCGGGCGAGTGGGCGCAGACGGTGGGGACTTTTAAGCCCGCTTACAGGCCTGTGCCGGAACGATGGCAGGATAGCGAGATCTTGACGTTATTAAGAGAACATGTACGCGCGAGGGCGGGGCAGAAGGGGGGCATGGCTTTTATGCCCGCTTTGAGGGTTGAATGAGAGTACCTACCAGACAAAACCTAGGAAATTGATGGAGGGGTAGGGGAGAGAAAACCAGTGGAGGAAAGGGGAGAAGAGCAAACGCGAAGTCTACGACACACAACCCGACAAAAAGGAGGGTGCGACGAAATGATTTTGTGACGAGGAGGCTACGAGGCAAAAGGAACCAGGGGTTATTGTAAATTCTGTAAAAATCTGTACAGAGGTGTATTTTACGCGTATACGTTATCCCTCCGGCTGGGACCAAAAAAACCCTACCTATCTACCTACTTCAGGAGGTGACGACAAACGATAATTAAATAAGAGATAAAAGAAAAGAGGTGGTGTCCAAGCTTAAAATAACCACCTATTCCACATTCTACGTAATCGAATGGTCTGACTCATTCACAATGAGAGCATACTTCTTCCCTCCGTATCTATTATTTTTCAAGCCGTCGATATGTGGCATAACCCTCTCATCTTGAGGTAGGTGACTATGCAAACTACCATGAACCCAATCTCAGATAGGATATAGAAATATCGGATCAGGCAGTAGGCATATAAAACCGCAACGTGCAATGAAAAAAATTAGGTAGGGAGGTAGGTAGGTATGAAAGTTTTTAAGAATTTCCATTCCAAAATAAAAGATAAAGGAGGCTCGCGCTCGAGCTCACCACAAGGTATGCCGCGCCATCCACGCCATGTCATGCCATGCTACCAAACAGACTATGTAGTAACTACCGACCGACTGACCGATCGTTTGTATACGTACGCCCTGTGCTGTTACTGCTATTGCTGCTTTCCCCCCTATCAATCAGATGGAAAATAAAGAACGAGCCAAGAAAAGAGTTATTATTCTTAACGTGCTCGTAAAAAAGGTATTTCCCCAGTCGTTCATGAATCTCGTTTGTCGTCCTTTCCTCCCCAAACACCATGGTATAAAAAGAATATGACCATCGGGAAAAGCAGAAACTGAAAAAAAGGCTGCCTCCCTCAACCTCCCCAGGAACCTCGCCTTGCCCAGACAATGCCTAATGACGACATTAAGGATGCGGCTTGAAAAAAAAAAAATTGGTATCATTCCGGCATTTGCCCCTTCCCCTGAATGCTGTTTATCCTTCCTTTTGCGCCGTGGTAAAAAAACACAAGATGCGAATACTAAAAGGTTTCGTTTTTGGACTTGAAAAGAGTACAAGAAGCTCTTGCTCCTTTTTCTTCTTCTACTCATCCGCCACTTTCAGGAAGTATTTTGCTAAGTCCTCGGAGAACTTCCGTGATGGGCATATCCTTGGTCCCTGCACCTGCCTTTTCTCGTTCTTCACGCTCTTTTAACCTGGCGGCGGTGAGCGCGAGCACTTTGTCTGCTTGCCGGCCGCCTGTTTCCATGCGCTGCTCGACCTTATGCACGCTGTCTGCGAGACGATCAACCTTAAATTCGAGAGATTTTTGCAGCTCTTGTAAACGGCTTTGCGTCTTGGGGGTCAGTGTGTTCATCATCATAGAAGCCGAAGAATTTGACAGCGAAGAGAGCATTTGCGCCTCGTCTGGATCAAGCAATGACACATCCGGCAAGCTTGGGCCGGCATGAGATCCAGAAGAATCGAAAAGGGGCGCCATTCGCGGGGGCTGTTGTTTGAGCGACTGCCATTTTTTCTTTTCGGCTTTTAACCTAGCATATAGTCAGCAATACAGGTCAAGAGATAGGTATTGTCCGAACACACCGTTTTATCCTGTCTTCCAGTTCGATAATCTTTTCGTCATGTTCGATATTCCGCGGGTTTGGTTTCACGATCGGAGGAGGTTTGAGCACCTCGGGTACGTCTTCGCGGGCAAACCAATCCGAGAATTCTGACCGCGACGAGAAATCTTTTAATAGCTGATCCTGAATCGCTCGAGCTGAGAATGACATGTTAGCTGCTTAGTACCTCAACCAGACAGGATGGATTCGAGAAAGGATATCCTTACCTCCCAAAATTGCATTAGAATTCAGTGAACCCAGCGGTGGTTTCTCTACCAATGACCTCTCTCCACACCAGGTAAGAAGTTGTTTCATCCGACGAGGCTCACTCAACCCGTCGGCTTCGATATGCTTGTAGAATTCGGAAGCGCTGACCTCCCGGTGTGGTATCGCGCTATGACCGCTTTCGATCAAGGAACTTGCCCTACGCCCACGCATACCGACACTACTTCTTCGGTTTCCCGTCTTCTTCCGCATCTCCTTGTTGCGATTTATAATCGGCGTATCGCTGAAAGGCAGGGCAATCTTCTTTCCCGCCGAAACATCGTCTGCCCTCTGTACCTTGTCGATATCCATTGGTGTGGATTGTGCTGAAACATGATGCTCCTCGGCAACGTGCCGGCCCTTTGAAACGTCATTCGCAGGTTTTTCCGCGACAGGATCTGCTTTGTCTATCGATGACCGCGTCCGATGCCTCGTATTTCTTTGTTGTGGCGGTGGTGGCCGGGCAGGAGCATCGTCTGAATGTATCGGAGTCTGACTCGGCCTTCCCTTAGATGTTCTTTTCGGTGCCGGTTTTGGAGCTGGCTTCGGGGCTTCTTCACGTGCTTCCTTCTGCTTCGGGGGCCTTCCTCTCCTAGACGTCGATTTTGGCGCCGGCTTTGGCGCTGGCGCGAGTTCATTTTCGGGTATAGGTTCCGGTTGCGCCGTTTTCACCCGTTTTCGGGCAAAGACAAAATCCCCATCTTGCTCATCGTACGCTAAGTGTTCCATTCTAGTTAGTTTCTCTGAAATAGCGGTATGGCCCTGCTCTATTGCATCGCGTCGAGGTTGGACGCGAAGCTCTTGGCTGGGCAGAGATGACCTATGTGACCTACCGGCAATACGCTCGCTCCTCCTCCGTTTTGGCTGAATGCTCATGCTAAGTAATTGCAGTGGCTGGCGAGTCTGCACAAGAGTAGTCATGGACGCAAATTATGGCTTGACATTGGGGTGTCGCCGAGGGTGATGTTGAAGAGGTGGGATGAGTTCGCGCGAGTCGTGGCTTGACGTGTAATCGATAGGAGCGGCAGCGCCGTGCGTGCGACGCGGTGTAGGCGAGCCCGGAATATGGATAGACGTTCAATTGAGCTCGGTGCCGGTCTTGTAGCGGGGCAATGTTGGGTTGCGCTCTATCGGGGAGTCGGAGGGGCGTTGGTAAAGATCTTTTGATCAGTTGGTCGTGATGCGAGACGTGGGCTCGCCTTCTGTGGTTGAGGGTTGAGGCGCGAAAAGGTGCCCCATCCTTTCCTCTCCAATGTTTACATACGTGTCGGGCTCAATCCACTGCCCGCACCTTTACATGCACTTTTAGTGGGGCGAGCACTCCTCCACCTTTTTACCTTAGACACCAACTGGGCAACTCCTACCTATGCTGTCTGCTGCACTAACCTCAGGCACCTAACTTACCTAACTTAGCACACCTAGGTACTTACTGCATCGGTAAGTAGTGCATCTACCACAGATACTAGGTAGCACCTAAGAACAATAGTACACCTGATAACGATGCAATCAATAACATTGCTGGTAGACAGCCTGACCCTCCATCTAGGTAAACACATAATCCTAGGTAACATATCTGCTTCTACTGTAGCGGGTTGGAATTGTAATACAATAAGATAGACATGTAAACTTCAAATTGAGCCATTTCCATCTACTTACTACTACCTACTAGGCTATGTGCCTCCAAGCAGCATCATTGATTACTAGTAGAACACACATGCACATACCTATCACACTTATATATCTACCTACATACTTCCCTATATTAGGTCGTACATCTATTATGGATCCTACTCATGGTTACACCTCGCGTGAATAGAAAGATGTGTGTAGCTTTCGTGTACGGCTAATGACTATCTTTGACGAGATACGGTATATAACAACGTATAGACACAGCTTAATGCGGTCGAAATCAGTATTCTTCTGAACTCCCAAAACGCCCCAGTGCGCAAAGCGACATATTCGCAACGGTTAGTTCCCCGGCCCCGTAACGCCTCTTTTAATGTGTATGCCATCAGATCAGGTCCAGTCCGAATTAGACACATCACCCTCCTACCCTCCTACCCTCCTACCGATGCTCCAGCTCCCCTCAGAAGTGGCCGAACGTGCCATTTGCAGCCAATGCCGAAACGCCTCATCGTTCTCATGACTCGAGTGTTGTTACAGACGCGAACGCAGTCATTGCCCGTCCACCGTGTCATTCACACCGCCCTATGGCTTTTATGCGTCACCAGAACGAGAGCCTGGTATATCGACCCTCCCATGGCCAATGAATTATTCGCCGTTTCATTCGACCTCTCGAGAAGCCCTTTTCCCATTTGTGCCAGAGAAGGTATAGTAAATACGCCGCGACATTACCGCCCGTTGTCTCAACAACATTATAATGAATACCTGGAGCCCATCGATGCACCATATCCTGCAGGGAAGTTATTTCCCCGGATTGCCAAATACTGTTCAAGGGATGTCGATTCCTCGCCTATGAATAACGCCGCTGTACCCCCTGGCCTGCCATGACCGGTTGATTAGGAATGGGGGCCCCCATGCCGTATGGGTTTATTTGAGGGTTGTAGGTTTCCATGGCTTGTTGCATATATGGCCCGTGTAGCCCCTGTTGCTGTGTAACAGGGCAGTCTTTATGGGCAAGAAGTAGTGTCTTCAAATTGACCACCTCTTCCCTTAATTGAGATATTTGGGCAGTCAAAGCGTCGTTTTCGCTGCTGTAGAGCTCGACTTTGTTTTGGAGATTAGCTAACCACTGCTTCTTTCGTTGCCTGCATTTAAGGGCCGCCACTCTATGGGTGTGTCAGTTAAGATATCTTATCAAAAGGCAAGGAGCAGGTATTGGAGTACAACATACCTGTTTCTTTCAAGGAAGTTTTTCCGCTTTTCCTCATCTGTCATCTTAGTCTTGTTTTGACCATCTGCATTAAGCTTCGACTCATCTTCTTCGTCAGACGTCATATCATCTTGGCTATGAGCAGACGGTAAAGATGGAGCTGTTTTTGTTTTCTTGCTGGCAGGTGCTTTTGCGGGCGCTTCTTCCGCCTTCCTCCGCCCCGTAGATGCGGCCCCACGTTTCCCTTTGCCTCTCGTGTTTGGTTTGACCAGCTCACTCTCTTCTGAAACGTTACTGGCAGCCTCGCTAACACCGCGAGTGTTTGATTGCGGAACCGCACCGTTACCATTCATTTGGGGCGATGTACTTGTCGGATTTGGAGGTACCGGTGGAGGGTGAGCATGAACCGGTTGGTTAGCCCCAACTGGGAATTGGGTTTGCGGAGGGCCGTTTCTTCCTTGAGCGCCTTGGGCTAACATAAATAGCCCGTTGGCAGCGTCGTTGTCGTGAGGGTCAAATGCGCCAGGCGCAGGCTTCGTCTCGGTCTTGGTAGTCGCGCCGTTAATTTCCTGTGGCTGGGATGTTACGGGGGGGGGATTCAGGGGTTGCTGTTGCTTCTCGCGATTCTTCGCTGCCGCAGCACTTATCGCAGTTCGATGGAAATCCAATGTACTCGGGGTTGCACCGCCGCTGTTAGCCAGCTGTGCAAAAATAGCCTGCGAGTTGGGACTCGGTGCTGGGAACATGGAACCGCTACCGCCGGGTGTCAATCCTGTTCTGAGGGAGCTTTCATTTGGCGTAAATCCACTGCGCAACGTATGAGACGTATCACCGAAATAATCAGTCGGGCCGGAAAGCATTGCTGGGCTCAGCGGTCCGGTCCTCAAAGACCCACCCCCCCAGTTGAATGGTGTGTTCCCGTTGCCCGGCAGTAGCGACGACGGTGAGGTCAAGGCGGCAAGGCTGGGCAACTTAGTACCTCCGGGCGTCTCTACCGTACCACCCGTGCCGAAGGACTGTTCGAAGGGATTCGGCTCGAGGCTCAGGTTGCTAGAGAAGTAGTCGCCTGCTTCTCCCGGTTTGGGCGGTGGTGCCAATGGTCTGGACTGCTCGTTGTTGCCGTTCGCTTCAGCCTTCACGTCGGATACCTTCTTATCACCGTTGATGTCTGAATGTGGCAGCACATGTCAGTAACGAGAGGAAACCAATCGCAGCACAAAACCTCAACCATCAGAAAGAGCAGGCAATCGCAAAGCGCAATGGGTTTGGAGACCGTGATGCAAAGCACAACAATTGATGCATGGCACGACAAGCTGGACACGGCCAGCGTCTAACAACAAACGAGGCCCAGTAGATTGGCGACGACAAAGACAAATTGTGTGGACTCACCTGACGATGATGTGTGATCGGACGTCTTGGGGTCGGTTGGCGGCATGGTGACGACGATGACGAAGTCGTTTTACCGTGGTATATAAGGTTAACAGGATATAAAAAGATGATGTAACAATAGTCTGACACTCTGACGCACAGGTTAGGGAGGCAGTCTGCAGGAGGAAAGGCAAACCACCTCTTGTCACCACAGCAGCAGCAAACAAAATGACAATAACGTTTCGGCTAGTAGGCTAACTATTGGTAGTATGTAGGAAAGTGCAAAGACAAGCCTCGTGTGGCAATAACTTAGCAGAGTTCAACCCAAACTCGGTTGAGACCTGGGTGTTATGTTGTGGTGTGGATATTGGCTGTTGATTGGGGCGGTCGACGCGCGGGTGCTGAGTGTGAAGATTCCTAAGAGAAGGTTTCGTTGCGATGAGGTCATGAGGGAAGAAGTGACATAAGGGGTGGTTTTTTAGGAAAAGGCAGGCACAGCAGACGAAAAGCCCCCCGAATTTTTCGCCTGGCACTTGCTATTAGTTTTTAGAACCGATGGCAAGGACAGTGGATCACCTACGGGGGTTAGAGAAGCCTCTCGCCCAATAGAAGGGCAGAATAGTTGTGAGCGGCGATCTTTAAGTATCTGGACAGTGCGGTCCATTTGTCAGTTATTATTTGCTCGTGGTAGCACTTGCACCTCTGAAGCATCTTCGTCCGAGTCGTCGATTCGTTCCTCCACGATGCTGGTGCAGAGGACTCTTGGCCGAACACTAAAGTGAAAGGGGGAAAGAATTAGTAGCAGTTACTGACTTGACTGCTGGACAATACAATCAATTCCTCCCAGGTCCGTCCGTATGGTGAAGGTGGCGAAATTTTGACAATGTCGCGTATCTCTACATACAGCATAGTATAATTCTATTTCGGTCTACCTATCACGTTTCCATGTCCTGGCTAACTGCACAATGAGCTGTGTAGGTAAGGGGATTTCAACAGACTTGATACTTAAGTCCGGTCTCTGTAGATACAAGAGCCTCAAAATCCGTCAAAACTGCCGGATGTACAGCGTATAAGCTGTTCTTCGTGGGCTGAGGTAATATGTTTATGCCCGCTGTATAGAATAATTGCTGCCCTTTTTGCTCAATGACATCGCCATTCCCTCACTCTACATCCAAGTACTTGGAGATGGGGAGATAGATAAATGACTGATACTCGTACCTACATATACCTAACAACCGTTATAGCCTATACCAGGTTTATCTAACTTCTGTCCAGCATACAGCAAACAGCATACAGATACTGTGGTAAGGATTTAGGTAGTACAGTAGGTATCTCGTTCTAGTTAGGTTTTTGGACAAATCGCGATCCCAAGCGAACAACACCAAGGATGGGCGCTAGTTGCAAGATGGAAGGAAGTTAGTAGAAACGCGGCAGGACGCAGCTCGCATGCCCCGTCCCATTGGCTGTTGTCCAAACCAGGCTCTCCAACCCGCTCCGGATCAATTATACATCAATCAATGATTTCATTCACATACTGGCAGACAGCAAACTGACTTTACCGTTTTCAGAGCCAGGCCCGTTATTTTCTCCCCCTACAAGACCAAGTGGCTCTTTCAAATTAAACCCGAATCCCCATCAGCACAACAAAGGACAGAATAGGAACAATTACTGCAGAGAAGGGTATGTAACACGAAATTGATGAAACAGAAAGGAAATAAGAAACAAACATAAACATGTCTATTCTGTACAGAGAGGAGGGAAAAATGAAGAAGGAAAAAATACTATGTAGGTAGTGCACACCCACCCGAGGATACGAGTGAGTAGCCCTCGAGTTTAAACTTGACCATGTGGGATGGTGGAGGACGATGCGTGTTCGTGAATCTTTCTAGACCGCGTGTCTGACAAATGAAAAAAGACACAGCACTGAAAGAAATGTGGCCCAGCCTTCGTCCAGAGACACGGACGATCCAGCACTGTACACACAAACATCCTACATGGGCATTCTGATACATCTGTACAGTACATTTACCGCATACACGTACACATCGGGACAATTTCGTTTAGATCTCCTTTAGGTGGTACAAAAGCGAGGAACCCCAACCTTCCTCAACTTCCATGCAGCCGGACACATATGTCGTCAGCTTGGGGCTAATACTCTTAATAAGTATCTTGAGCATTTCATACAAAATCATCCCCAGTCCGTCAACAGGAATAACGGGTTATTCATTCGATCCATTTTATCCTCCTCCTTGTGTGTTACAATGGGCAAAAGGACAATGGCCTCAAATGCCTATTGCACAAAGATTTGTACAGTGCTGTATACCAGGTACATACCTTCATAGTATGGTGCCTTAATCATTGCCAACAAGGATGATCGCGACAACGTTACGTCATTTCTGATCAAGCGGGCTCTTAAAGTACTCCCCCAGTGTTTGAAACCGGTCGCAAACTGTAGACGGTATTCTACCGACCGAGTACTGCTGTACCCTGTTCCATCCAGTTTACTTACGAGAAGTCCTTACCTGTGGCCAGAGTTCGATTATCAATCAAACACGGACTCAAAAGTTTTTGATCAGCACGCAGCTTAGTACAGCTGTAAGTAGGCCTAGAATGTCCGTCTCCATTTTATCTGTATATGAGAATATACAATACTGTGGAAGATTGTATCTATATACATATGTACATAGACCACACCACAGATCGGCCGTCAGCCGTGGTGGTTGACCACCTCCACAGGGCCAAGAGGCAGAGTCCAGATGAGATCTTCCATTCCTTTCCCGTATGGGCCCGTGAGTTGATACGACCTGCCGACAAGAGCCAACCGCCCCAACTTCCCTTTATCGGACGTCGAGATCAGAGGCATCTTGAATCTGCAGCACTGATTAATGACACTTGGGTCGATTATTCAGCGCATTCGCAGCCGTTAGACAAGTACCTAAAGCATATACATATCTCACTTCTTTTTAACGTGGTATCAGAGTGACCTCCTTCCTTGGTGATGACGCAAACTCTGCAGTAGCTGGTCATTCCCCACCGAACGTTTGTGATGGGGGACATTTAAGTGAAAAGCTTGGATCGCTTAGCCCATCTGGCTGCATACATACTACACAGTGATGCACTGTGCGTCTACGGTAGCGACACACAGTTCAGGCAGGGTTATCGCTACCGAATGCACGATCCTACCTACTATTTTAGCCCACGTTCGCCGCGCTATTGTCGTCAATAACATGAACAAAGTCCGGGCAGGCAGGCACCTGGGCAACCGGCTCCGTACATGTAGACTCCCGTCGTGACTCGGATCTCCGAAAGGTGAACACCTGATTGCTTCGGCAGCCCAGCTGGCCGGTATACCTCTGTAGAGTTTTGTGTTCTGTTAGAGAGAAGGAATTAAGCATCTACCATTCGGCACCCTGCTGTGCCACCTTAGATCTCTCAGCCATTGTCGTCATCGCGCAACATAGCGTGAACAACCAGAGGACAAGGCGAATTCATGGCTTTCCGCATTTAAGGCGAGCTGACCCAATCCACAAAACGCGTCAAGACACGCTAAACGTACAGGATATTCATGACGAGAGGACAGTTGCTCGAATTGATCCAAGATGCGATTACGGGGACTATACGGAGCTTGGAATCAAGACGCGAACCAAATCCAGCATATCGCATACATCTTACCTTGTGGAGGATCCAATCAGAATTGAGCGTGTATCTGTAAAGTATGCAAGGTCCAAATTATATGCAAAATATCTCCCATACTTGTACTACCTGTATGTATAATGTTCGTAACTCACAGTTTGCCAACCATATGATTTCCGTGTCGGTCCCGAATGATGCCCATCATGCTCCACGGCTGCACCGCTCTCGATTTATCCGGGATGGGGACCGTCTTGAGCCTTTGGAGTCGCGTTCACGGGACGACGAATGCTCACACGAGTTACCTTTGGACTTTAGATACCCTAGTCATTGAAGGCAACAGCAACAGGATACGGGAACGAGGAGGGGAATCTAGAGGCCAGCGTGGCAAGCTTTAACACGGGCAGCGCATTGCGAATCAGCCTCGACGCAAAAGAATACGGGTGGTTCTTGCACACGGAGTTGGGCGGCGACCGGTTTTCTGGCGTGACGGTGTTCTATGCATGTCGCCGGGGTTCGATTCCCGTATACAGAAAATGTTAATAAGGTTGAGGAAAGAAGTGAGCCTTCCTGTATCGATGGATAGCTAACAAAGTACTTGCGCATCATTTGTCGCGATGGGAGTTCGCGTTGTTACCTAGCTATGGTTGAGGTCTTGTATGCCTTATATCTGGAGCCGAGAGCTCGCCCTCGTTGGCATGCGCACGCATAAACAGGTAAGTAAAAGAGGCCTAACGTCCCAGAAGAAGCAGTAGATGCATGTCATACATGTACATGCTCTCAAGAGAAGGGAGATGATGTAGGTAACATATGTAGATACAGATAGCTCACCACGTTCCATGCTCCTTGGGAGGCTAGAGAAGCTGCCATGCGGCCCTTGCCAGATGTTAAAGAATGCCACCGCCATCATCAGCGCTCGCCTCATATGCTAGCAAGGTATCTACTCAAAACAGGCAAAGGATACCATGACGGCATGTAAGCCTTAGTAGAGTAAGTGGTAGCTAGTTTCGCCGAAAAAAGGGACAGAAGAATGACAAAACATCTACATGTCTCTCTACAAACTAGAAGAAGGCACATCCGACGACTTATCCCTCGCTACCTTGAAGCCATGTCTAGGTGCGTGTATCCTCACACTGCCATACGCGCCTCCCTTCGCCTCGATGATGAACTCCAAGTCATCTATCAAGACAAGTGTGCCCCTATCCCTGTATGAGGAGCCGTAGTCGGTAGGCCACATCTTGACCGGAACGCCCTTTGACAAACCCTCGGCCTTGACAACCGGGTCAAAAGGCCAATGCGACGAAACTTCTTCGGCATCTGGTTCCGCAAATGGTGACCCCGCGATCAATTTCGCTGCTTCGTCACCGCTCAGACGCCGAGGCGGGGCATCACGCTTCTGTTCCGCCTCTGCGCGCTTAACTGCTTCGTCGAACCGCCGGATCCAGGCGTATACCTTTGGCGCGGACTCGGGGCCCAATATCTCAGTCGGTAAGCCGCCAGGCACGCCGTATACCCAGTATAATACCCATACAGCTTCCAGATCTGCTAGCGACGGCCCTATATTAGAATTAGAGTCGAGGATCCAATCCCGCCCATCAGCAAGCAGACCCTCTTCAAGCCACCGGATCCATCTCCCCAAGCTCACTCTCGCCCCCGGAACCTGCGACGCTATAACTTCGGGAGCGAAAGGCGATATAGCTCCGGGCTTGGACATGTCTATGCCGACCAAGGCCGCGCGATCTCGCACGAAGGACTCGTCCTTGGGAACGCTGGCCGAGAAACACTGCGCCCCGCAGCGGAATACGTCTCCGTCGATGACGCGGTCTGAGAGGAGTTGTTCTAGCGCCGTGTGCTCTGCGGCTTTGACCCTTAACAACGTCTCTTCTTTTTCCGATGATGGGGTTAAGGAGATCAGTGCATGCGCGCTACTGATCCCCGGATGCGCGGCGCTAGGCGGAAATAGCGACTCCAGCTTCTTGATGATCAGTCGTGTGTCTAGATAGACATCGCGCCCGATGCTGAGGATCGGCATACGCCGGTAGGACACACCCAGAAGCTCTACATCCGGACGCGGCATTATGTATGGTTGGATCTTTTATATAAAGTTTGCGGGTTAGTCTTGTGAAGCTTAGATGAACTAACCAAGGGCTTGGCATAGGTAGGTACGGATACTTACGCATTCTGCATAGGGGATCTTGCGGAAATTCAGATACCAGATTAGTCGTCTTGAGAATATCGATGTTGAGTAGTGGTAGAGCACGATTGTTAAGTCTGATGGTGAAGCCATGTTGAATTTGCGTTATATAACTTCGTGTCTCTTACTGCTGTAATGATGGCTAAGTAGATAGTTGCCCGGGACCTATCTAGCAGACAGGCCTTTTTGGGGGAAAGGAAGACGTTGCTTTCAATTTCTCTTAGTAGTTATGCTCGATGACGATGGGATGGTTTGATATTTCTATCTGCGTACTAGGCATGTCTACCTAAACTCCGCCCGCTCCGGTATGAGATCCGATCTACTGCCGCCCGCATGTAGTTTAAGTCCTATGATCGGTATCCACCTAGGTTAATACGCGCCAGGAGAATTATCTCCGATAGCTTAAGGTTTACCGTTTACTATACTAATCGAACCTCCTGTCTCTTTGAATGATAGTTATGATGTAAATAAAGCGATTAGTCTACTTTAAGTGAGTGGACAAATGCACGCTCTTAAGGATTGAGACCGTTGAGTCAACTTCATGTTGGTATGGGTATTACTCAGAAGGAGTGTATAAATAGCGATTACGTCCAGAACATTATATTCGAAGTATTCAAAGCCCCTGATCTGTCCCCTCAAGGCTTGAGACGTCATTCCAATAGTGATGTTCCTGATGGTTAAACGATCTTATTAGTACATCATAAACAATATACAGAGTTCCAAGCATACTGGATAAAGTGTTCCTCACATGTGCATTATCTGATCGGAGTTAGGAGTAAGACGTGCTAACTTATAGTCTATGCTATAAGTTCCATACGTATAAGCTTCATATAAGGTTAACTCGCCCGATTTCACTACAATTTACTCTTGGTAGTCTCGTGGGTTAGCGTTGTAGTTCTGATCCATGACGGTCCAACGCCTCCTCAATTAGCCGTCCTTTGATATATCATAAACATATCACATGTATTGTTAAGTAGTATGATACCAGGTAGTTCATAATGTGCCCCTGAAACAGTAACGTATTAGAGTTATTGCAGATAATGAGGTGCGAGCTTATTGACGTGGAAGGTGCTAGGCGCCCCAGCAAGGTTTACCTCAAACATCGAGGAAACTGTGGTGAGGGGTCAAGAAAGAGCAAGGAAATTCCACACTTCAAATAACAAAATTCCCTACCTACGAAGCACACGCAGGCACCTAGATGACGATGAAGTTGTACCAGACTTCACATGATCATGCAACCTGGTCAAGGCCTAGAAGTTGCCTTACTATGCTTTTCATCTGTATAGCCACAACAAGCGGCTTGTTTTCAACCAAATTAGGACCCCCACGGGTGTGAGCTTTCCCTTGTCGACACGTCGTTCTCGACTCTGTGCCCAAGGTTGAATGGGTTCCCCTACTTCCTCGCACTTCGTTAATATAGTGTTGGCCCCGGTATTCCGAGACACAAAAAGGTCTCTAAGCCCCTCAATTACCTATCATCAACATAATGCTCTTCAAACCCCATCATATAAAGAAAGAGCCAGAATATTGGGCTTGGCCCTTTATTGTTAAGATTTTCGCCAATCAGATACCCAAGTCACACCGTACTCTTGAATAACAGACAGCATAACCAGTCTTTAGAAAGTCATGGAAAGATAACAAATGCGCAGTGGCGGACGGGTTAGTACGCTCGTGGTCGTGTAAACTATCCAATGGGCAATGTACATAACCAGGAATAAACGCTTCTGAGTTTGGTACCAGCTGCACCTCGAACGTGCGGGGAATCACAGTAGCAGTAGGCGTCCAGCGCCACAGCAAATAACCGAAAAAGCTGCTACACCCTCATTGCAGCAAGGCACTCTCCAAGGTTTTATGGGAAGCAGGCTCTGAAATATGGGCAGCAATCAGCGGGGTCGGTGGCTGAGGGATGGGCCTCCGTCCGAGGAGTATATGATGTCCGTATACGAACCCAAAATTGCCGGCACACTTGGACATTCGTTATAACCTCGACGATCATATGTTTGCCACATATAGCCATGGCAGAAGTGTTAGGTGTAATAGGTACCGTGGCCGCTGTGGCACAGATTGCCGTCGAATTGGTGAAGCTCGGGACTACCTTGCGGCGACATATCAAGGCCATCCGCAAGGCCCCCGATGAGGTGCGGAACTTTCTATATGATTCGAATAGTTTCGTCGGCTTGATTCAACTCTTCGTCGGCCGAGCGAATGAGGCTATGAAGACACTGAAGGGCAGAGAGGAACGTACGATCAGCCACATATACCGTCAATGCAAGAATGTCTCCCGAATGATGATGAATTTAGTTGGCCGATTCGCCGAATTGGCCAATGAGCATAAGACTCCCATTGGTACGTTGGGGCGCAGAATAGTTTTCCTACCTTTGACCCTGTTCCTCTCGTAACCTTCGCTGACCTGCGCGTTTACATAGAGAACCTGCTATTGAAACTTCGATGGATCTTTAACAGACCGGACGTCCAAGAATTGCGTTTGGGAATGCAAATGGCAATGACTACGGTAAACTGTGTGTCGACGCTCCTCCAGCGTGAAATAGTTCCCCCGAGTGATATGGAAACGTATGTGTTCGCCTTTTCTTGGTATTTTTTATTGTTTCCTTTTAATTTGTCTGTAAGAGCAGTTGATTATTAACTGTATCGACAGGAGGATGATGATAAATGAGCAACTGAGAAATTTGCTGCCAGCGCTGAGGATGTCGACTGAAATGTTTCTCCATCATCAGCGGGCTTATAGGGCCAAACTCGAACAGGAGATACAGGACCTACGGAACGAGATACAAGCGGTATCGAGGGACATACAGAGGCAGATACACAACGTAACCAAAGCACAAGTCTACTCTGGAGCTACATATCCATCTCCGAGCGAGGGCCGTAGGCGGAGACGGCATGATGGACGTCCACCAAGATACGCAGCTCTTGCAAGGTTTCCATCATCACTCGCCTTGTCTGGTGGTACAGCCGGGGGCAATACCGGCAGTAAAGATACTTCCCCTGAGGCAACTAGCGGAGCATCATTTGATAAAAACGTGAGTATCGTAAGCACATCGGTCTTGACGAAACTTCTGACGGCTATAGGAACGGGTGGACACCAGCGTGAACAACCGAGAGGGACGTCCCGCCAATGAATCGTTGATACATCAAGACGATCCCAGAGAATACTACGAGCTTGATATCTCGGATCCAATGAAGCCGCGCATCACAGGACCATGCAACAAGGACTGCTTACACAAACCCTGTGAATACAGCGGTGAGAGTCACTGCATCCATAACCCCTGCCTGTGCAACAGAGGCGCGTCGTCCAGTAAAGGCAAGCCTATACCTGGAAAAGGCCAGCCCGACGGGACGATATCGCGGCCGATAGTACCTGTGGAGGACAGAAATGACAGGGGCAAGTACAAGGATGCGCTACCCCACGATACACGAGTCCGGCACTCGCCACAAGGATCCCATCGAAGTGCCAAACGCGGCCCTTCAGACGATCTTGAGAGGGAGATGAAGTGGCAGAAGGAGATGGAGACGCAGAGGGAGAGGGAGAGGGAGAAAGATCTGGACAGGTTGCGACCGAAACACCCCACGGATGAAGAGCTGTACCGACATGACAGGTCGAAAGGAGAAGTGCAGCAACAGCCGAACCCTTCGGAGGAAGTACGAATGCAGGAGCTTCGCGAGACGCCTTCAACCATATCGATACTCTCCGATACTAGTTGGACTCCGTCTAGTGAGGGACTCCCTAGCCCGTATGTACCCATGCCCCCCTTTGGTGGACCGGGCGGGCGGCGTCGCCCGCGAAGGCCGCGACCAGAGACATAAAGTCAACCAGGACAGAACAGGACAGGGCAGAACCATTTGCCACAGCTCACTCGCACCGCGGCGGAGAGCGGGCATTATTCTGTCCCAAGAGCGCTGAAACAACATGCATGTGTTCTTTAGTTGTGTAACTATTAGGATAACCGATCGACGGAATTTGTTTCTGCTCATTGTTTGGTCATGTAGTCAGTCAGCGTTGTCAGATAGACTAGCAGGCAGGTAAAGAGCGTCTATGTATACGAAAAGGGGATGGACAAGAACAGAGGGTTTCGCATGAAGCAAAACCAACAATCCCTTCCTATTGTCGTGACTTGCGAATGCTTAGAAACAGACCTGTTACGTCGATACGACAGGACATCATCATCTTACCTACCGAGATAGATTTTCGCCTTTCCTCCTCCCCATTCACAAGTAGTATGTACGGATCTCCTAAGGGAGCACACGATCTGTATGTGAGATTTCGCTGACGACAGATCGTGTAGGTCAAATCAACTAAACCCCTTTGAAAGGTTCTAAACATAGTGCAAGCCCTCACCTTTCATGCCAATCACATCAGTTTAGGTACTTTAGGTAGGTGAGAAAGTAATGTTTCCGGGTCGGCTCTTAGTTCTCACTCAACTTAGTCACTTACTCGACCTCTTCACTGCTCTGCTCACGGCTTTCTGGTTGGGTCAGGCATCAGCGGCTGAGGCCATGTCAGACTTAGCCCTTTCTTCCCCCTTTCCTTAGATCGTGGTAGGTAGGTTGCTTGGGGATGAGTCAGGCTGCAACCAAACCGTGCCATCCCATCCCATTCCATCCGTGACCAAGACCGAGAGCAAGACCGTGACTAATTTCGCCGAGAAGCTTGCTCTGGGCTGTGCTGTGCTGTGATGGCCTGTCTGGCTATTCTGGCCGCCTGTTGAAAAAGCGGCATTGGGTTTCTCGGTTTTTGGGTAGGAAATTTTTGGAGTATCCCATCTCAACAGCGCAACAAGCACAGCACAGCCCAGTACAGCACATCACAACACTGAATTAATAAGGTAACTGCTTGCAAGGAGATTGGGTTTTAAGTGACCTTAAGTTTAGGTTTGGGTCCGAAAGAGCAACAACTAGAAAAGAGAGAAAGAGAGAAAGGCCGGCGCGGCACGGCCAGGTCAAGGTTAAGGCTTGGAAACGTCATGAAGTAGGTACGCGATGCTGATTCAATACCAAGATATGCATGTGTATGTATGTATGTATGTATGTATGTATGTATGTATGTAGGTAGGTAGGTAGGTAGGTAGGTAGGTAGGTAGGTAGGTACATGATGATGTAGGTACGGCTGCAAAATAACGAAGGTCTCGGAACAGATACCCGGGATACGGACGTAGGGCTGTGGGAAGAAAAAGTGGCAGAAAAAGTTTTTCTCTTCCATTTTTGAAACGAGAATGAAGCGCGACGAAGCAGAATGCGTTCTTCCGTTTGGGTGCGGACATAGGTGGCGCGTGTGAGCAGGCAGCGGGATTCTGCGTTCAGCTTTTGATTTTGATTTGCTTTGATTGATCGTTGTTGTCTGCTAGCTGGCTAGCTGGATGGCTAGTTACCTTGATTTACTTACCATTGTGACTGGTGCGGTGCTGTGCTGATGCAGGTCAGGAGAGGAGGTCGCAGATTTAGCAACCGGCACGCAGCCCAAAAAAACAACACTAATAAAGAACGGCACACCGCAACTTCGACTTTTGGTTGCATTGTCACCAACAGCTGTCATGTCAGGTCCTGCACTCCATTGCGCTGCGCTGCCTCCTTTCTCCTTACATATGCGATGTGCGGGAAAAATATGAATGATTGTTGCAGAGATCTCCAACTGGAACTGCACAGCTTTATGTTTTGTGACGCGCTAAATAAATTGGTTGTTTCTATTGGTTGGTATGAGGCATGAGAGCGAAGAGGGGTTGGCTGTCGCCAGCGAATTGGATAGAGAATTGGGTCCCGACAGAGTGAGTTACTTACGTAGTAACAGAAAATATCGTGGGGCAGAAATTCCCGAGGAGATGGATTAGGGCGAATTATTGGGAATGCGGTTTGTCTTTTGTTTTTCTGCGGCAAACGTACGAAAAGGTCTACCGCCTTCTCCGTTTCCTCCCCCCTGAATCCTCATGAATCTAGGGCCCCAAACCCAAGACCAATAACGGATTGGCATGGTCAAGGGATGAGTTGTCTAATAAGTAACAAGCTAAGGTTGGCTGACAGGCTGGTTGGCCGTTCCTTGCGTAGAAATGGAAAGAAAAAGTTGGTCAAATCGTGATGTCAGCTGGAAATTAGACGGTTAAGTCCGGCATTTGATCCCGTAGTTGTCTGACGAGTCTACCTATTCGATGGGAATCAAGGGATCGTGATAACCAAACTCCATCGCTTCATTCTGTCTGACCAAGGTGCCAACTACGTATGTATGTAGGTGCCCAGGCAGACTTCTGTTGGCAGTCCTTTCTTTTCTTTCCACCTAGAACGCCCTTACTTCAGAAAGGGAAATCGACCCTGTCTCTTTTGGGAAATACTTATCTACCCCAGGAACGGATGTGACCCAGATCGTCCCGTCGGGCACTACGCCACGTGTGCGAGTCGCAGCGGATGTATTTATGCGGCCTGACGCAGAGCGATCGAAAAAAATCTATATGTATGCCATGAGTTTTAATTTTTATTTTTAAAGGGGGGTTTTTTTTTCTCGTCTTGGGCTGAATCGTGCGTAAAAAGCTGGACAGCAAAGCAATATTAGAGGGTACCAATACAGAATGAAATCTGCACGAGGTAATGCAAGCCTATACAGCAGTAGTGCGAGACCAACCTTAGAGAAGAAGTGAGTCAACCAGAAAAAAAGCGGGAAAAAGGAGAGGAGAAGCTTTGTCGGCTATGCGTAATCTGATACGTGATATTCACACACCCATGCCCCTTTTCGGTGAAATTGACCGGTCAGTTTACCGTTGCCATAGCTGTTGACCCTAACAGTTGTTACCCATCGGGTCGGGGCTGTCGCCTACCAGCGTACCTAAGTCAAAATTTCAAGCTCCAGGGGTTTCGGGGTTTCGGGGTTTTTGGAGGAGTTGCTGAGAGTCATAATTCACCGTGGTTAATACTTACATCTGTAGTGAGGTACGCTATTAGTACTTTGATATTCTGGAAGACTTTTAGTAAGCCCTGTTTTGGGTATGTACCTAGTGTAAAAGCTCGGATCTTCAGAAACGATTCGCGTGCCTAATCTCGATAGAAGGGGGAAAAGGGGAGGAATCAAGCGCCGCGTATCAGCGTACATGATATGTAACATGCTAACGAGCCGGGAAGCAACTAGTAAGTAAGTAAGTAAGTAAGTAAGTACCTAGGTATGTGATAAGAGTAGTAAACCGCCGAATGGACGACAACACACTCGAAAGCCGCTGAGATAGGAAGGATGGCTTTCTGACTTCACAGTAAACCCTTGCTGACGTGCGTTTTGGCTCCTTGTGCTTCAAGCTTTTGATCTTCTGGATTAGGCACTGCTAGCCGTTAGGACTCATGCAGAGAAGGTTCTTCGAATAATTCTTGACCGCTAAGCAGCAAGGGTCCACGGCCCTTGGCGGTGTCTAAACTGCACATTCCCGGATGTTAGACAGGTGCGATGTGACGGGTAGAAGATAGGTATGCATCGAACCTGTGAGCAGTGGCTACCTAGGTAGTCTGCAGCTCAAGTAATGACGATCTTATTGAACATGACGATTGAGCTGAAGCATTTGGGAGAGCTGAGGGGGGGAAAGGGCCGTTCTACAGATGTATGCGTTCATCGAAACTTGTTCACCGATCATCTTTTCTGTAGGTGTCCTGCCAGAACGGTGACAAGTCCTATTGGACACTGCGGGTCGGACAGCCCGGACAGCCTGCGTCGGGGAAGCGTTCCAAAAGTTGAGGACACCCCCACTTTTCCCCAGTTTGACTGTTTTGTTTGACAGTGCACTGCACTCCAGTCTGGGGGTTGCGTGGACGCTTGTTGTCTTGTCTTAGAAATGTTCTTTCCGATCACCTCAGCATCCAAAACGGGTCATGGATTTGCAATTTGTTTCCTGGGCAGTTTTCGGCAGATGAGGCTTCAGCTTTCCCGGCACTATTAATTCACACTGGGACGAAATTTTCGCAAATTTGTATTTAATGTCGGATCGAAGGTGCCTACTAGGAGAAGCCCTTGGGAGTCGGAAACTGGGCTGCTCTTCTCCGGTAATCCTGGCCAGACCGAGATTTGTTCGCTTGGTAAAAGTCTTAAAAAAGATTTGACGTCGACAAGACGCCGCCTAGGTACCGAGCTACCGACTCTCCGTGACATATGATTGTTATAGTAATAGCCTACCTGCCTATGTCGCATCTTCCGGGACAAGAAGGTAGGTAACTACTAAGTAGCCTAGCAATTATATGCGTGGATAAAAGGGCGTAGTGCGATTCGGTAACACGACTTATTACGATGCAATTCATCTCGGCCGCTGTATTACTTCTTCAATTGCACTGGACTCTATACCGGCATTCCGCTCTTCTGGCTATTTCGATTGTAAGTAAGTAGGTATGCTGTACAGCAGTATGAGTGGGAGGCATACAGACCTGTACCTTCCTCGCAGAACCTTTCAGCCTGCCCTGCATACCACTTAGGCAGGTACCTACCAAGGTACTTTTACGGTAGGTATGCAGGTAATCTAATAAGAGCTACAGAGCACTTAATCGCCTCCCACTAGGTTAGTAGACACTAACGTAGCACTGGCGTGCCTGGTCGGTCCGGGGAAAAACGTGATTTGCGTCAACTGCAGGGTCGCCTGCTTAGTACGTTTGATTGTCAGTCCACATCATCATCACCAGAGGGTCGGTGTCGAACAAGAAGCAACAAAATCAAGGATAGAGGCAGAAAAAGGGAGGCTAGCCTTCAACATAAAAATAATAATAAAAATAAAAATAACAATAAGCTGCAATTACACAGGGTTACACGTGTAAGCTTGCCAGCGTATCTTGTCGGAAGGGCCCCTGCTATCCTGAGACGACAGGATTCCTAGTCATGTCAGCTTGGTATGTACCGTTTCCCACTGGGGAGTGGTTGCGTAGGAGCAAGTTGTTACAATGCTCCTGGACTAAGCCCCCTAGACCGTAAATAGTGACTTGCAAGGCTACCTTAAATTTCCTGCTTGTACCACGCAGCAGCCACGATGAGCTCGGAATGTATGGGTCTGGGGGCTGCCTGTTATTAGATTGGGGTTGGAGAGAGCTGCATACCTCAAGCGGCTCAGCCCGGTCTATCTGTTTGGCTATCTGTCTAGCTATCCGGTCTAATGTTTCAAAACTGCCTACCTACAGTAGGCTCAGCAGTACTATCTAGAGCTTTTCAGTCAGGGTATACTACTACCAACAACGGATCGCATTACGTCCATGATCCATTCGCATTGGCTTGTATACTGTATTCGCAAAGGATCAGTGTCCAGGTTAAATCCCGCACATTTTACGCTACAATACCACGTATACGACCGCCTTGACCGCAATCTTGCTTTGCAACGGCCATCATGCGGGCGGGATTGTGTCATGGCACGTTTAGCAGACACGGCTTGATCCCTCAACCAGACTCTGGAGATTTCTGGGGATTTCTGGGGGGTGGCCTGTCATAAAAGTATTGTACAATATGGCATAACATGCCGTTGTCTGTGACTTGTAAGTGGTATGCTGTAACGCAGTAAGCCTTGGGGGTCCTTTGGTGGACATGGACAGACACCCAGCCTGCTTAGCAGGATTTTCGCATTCCTCCGAACGACGTTGAGCTGGATGCCTGGGACTCTTTTCATAGCACAGTCGTACCTCATAGGTAGGCATTGGGGGTTTGCTTATTCGGCACGCTGAGAAAGGACTCTGATATGTGTCCGAGATGCCGCCACACAGGGAGCGTCCGAGGTAAATGCACGAATAGGAGAATGGTATTGCTCTGTTGGATGAGTGTACGTACTGTAGGTACTCTGTATGTATGTATGTGTGTCCCGAGTCGACCTGGTACCAAATGTCCCATAGGGGTAATGTTCCGCTTTATTTTATTCATTCATTTACGGCCAAAAGAAATACATCGCCCGGGCCCCAGGTTTCTCCATATTAGTCACTTGTTGCCCTTTTGGGGCCTTTGTCTGGGGCAATCGGCCGGGGCAGATGGGGTCCAAACGTGCCGAGCCTGTCCAAGCTAACAGCCACTAGTCGGTAACAGAATCACCCACTAGAGACGAGACCACTTATTAATTGTCAAGCAGGAAAGCAAGCACGAGACTAGGTAGGTTGGCATGTAGGTAGGTACAATGCCTATTGGTACTTGTGAGTTATTACTACTCTTTTGTAATCTAACTACTCTCCGGCTCTCAGTTCATATAAGGGGGCGGTCGAATGAAAAGGAAAAAATAGCCGCTCTCTCGTTGATAGACAACCTCATGTTTCCGTGCTAGCTGGGCAGATTTGGCTGCAATGGGACATACCTAGATGCAATGTATCACCTTATTTTAGGATGCTTTTTACCGACTAGTACGTATAGTTGTAGCACGGTTGTCAGAGAAGATGGGGTTGATGAAGCAGGTAAAAAGGAAGTAGGTACTTTATTAAGATTGTTTGCTCGGAGGAAATTCTCTTGTAGTACGACATATAGGTACATACGGGTTGTCTTTTCTTCCCAAGATTTCCCCCCTAGCCTGTCTCGAGAAGAGGTCGCATACCTTAAATACATAAACGTGCCTAACATTCCTCGCGGCCTAATTTTCTCATTTGATTTTCCAGTTTTCTTTCTCCCTGCTTCAATCTCAATCTGTAATAACCTATCCTAAAACTAGCATACCCGGTTCTGACTGACTTCAACGTGCATCCTGCATCGTGCATTCACCTACAGCATACCTACCCTACTTGCATCAGACATACAAGGCGAACAAATAAGAAAGGGTCAACTCTTCCATTATTATTTGCTGTCTTTAAACTAATTTATCTGCCTAAGCGAGGCTTTCCCACAAAACCATAGGACCTGACCTGACGTCTTCCATCAACTTCGGAATCCGACAAGTCATTCTAGTAAGGACTCCAGACAATCTACAATAGCTGCGGTGTCCAGTTCACCCAAACGACGTCTTATAACAAACCAAAGGTTGAGCCAAGCCAAGGCCAAGCCTAGTCCACCCGAGCCCAGCCTTCCTCTCCGGCTTCTCTGGGGCTTCCTTCAGTTTACGGGATACGGGGATACATGCAGCGGCGCAGTGTTGTGGTTTCCAGCAGTTACACGTACACCCTCCTAATATTACCCCAACATAGCCAGATCCAGATCTAGGATTCTCTAGGGTCGAATCGCGTGGGGGCCCTTCTAAAATCCGGACATTTGTATTATTGGGCTGTGGTTTGTGACTTTTACACGTTACTCACCAACCACGCACGACGCACAACGCACAATACACAACGCACACCTCCCCCCCAGGAGCCAATTAGTCTTGACGATTACTTTATACACGCAGCCTGGGCAACCTGGATATTACGTTACTTGACTTGCACACTATATTCATACCTATCTTGAAGTACTTACCCGTTCAGAGGTACCTCTTACCTACCTAATCGTTGGACCTGCCTACTTCTACCTACTTGCGGACCTTGATATAGTGCCTGACTGGTCAGACCCTTACCAAACATCAGACGTATACCCACCGCTCTTTCCAGCATAGAGCAGTACCATCCAACGCAAAGCAGCGCCAGGAAATCCGTACTCACTCTGATTCACCAAATTTTTTCAGAGGAAACTTATTTTAACGACACGCTTCCTCTGACCTTCCCCGACTGCTCCTCCTTCCCTCACACCCTCCTCACTTCCAACTACCAACAAGTTATTCTACACACGCACATACTTCAAGTTGTGACATACATACACCAGGAGCTTTCTCTCTACACAAGACTACCTACGAGTCCACACAAGCACATACACACGGCTCGCAATCGTATTTTATTTGCGCTGGGCCAGTACATCCCTTTACATTCGGAACCACCGAAGCCTATTCCCGTCTTATAGTAAGTCCTGACAACATTTGTACCATCCTAACTCATTGACCATGACGTTGACACTTGTTGCAGGTGAACGTACATATCGCTCATCAAAATGCCTGGCCAAATCTACGCACCTGTTCCCGTCACACCCGGCAAGAGCACTCGTGCCACGGGCTCGTCAGACCTGTTCGCTAGCCTGAACGCTACTCTCCAGTCCAAGGACAAAAAACTCGCCACGCCCGTCCGCTCAATCCAAGAGCGTGACTGGGACGTTCCCGCTCCTCCGCCGCCTAGTCCCGTCAGCTTTCATCCTGATCACTGGCAAACCATGCGCCGTTGATCGCCGCCTATGGCGGTAGGGCCTAGAAGGGACGCGAATAGTTCACGGATGGCATATCTCGGACCGAGGGATAATAAGCATTCTTCTGCATGTAATTGTATTGCTAGCGAGCGGAGTTTACCTTTCTGTTTTTTGTCTTCGTTGTCGTTCTGGGAGTTGAGGGCATTGGCACTGCACACAAAGGGAAAAGAAGCATCGGATTTACACAAAAGCCGAAGGAAAGGCGTGTATGGATGGATTGTCCATTGAAAGAGACTTGGGGGCTTGACTTTCCTCTGACTGGGAGGGGTACAGGGAATTCGTCACTTGTACTATCGAGTGGTCTTATGGTGGGCTTATTGGACCCCATCTTAATTGACGAAGAGCCGGAAGATTCCGCATTCTGTGTGTGCCTATAGGCTACCGTGTCTGGTAGACACTTGTTTCACAGGGTGCCTAACCTAGTGTTGGGAATAATGCGAATCGAGTTCATAATCATCTGCCGAGGTCCTGACAAAACATGAAAAAGGAGGTAATAGGGATTCTTCGGACACAAAGAACTCTATCATGTAATATTATCGCGACGGGCTCGGTTGATATCGGTATAGTAGGACCGTATCTCTTAATAGCAGAAAAATACAAGAACTAATTGAGGAAAAGTTCATTACCGATCTTGACCTAGCTGCGTCATAGTGATTGATATGGAGCTTATAGGTAGGCGGTGTGGAGTCGGCGTAAAAGAGCTTGGCCTTCTGCAGAAGGGCCATACAAGGCATGATAAAGAAGTACTATGTAGTACGCGGACTACTGTACAACAAGAAAGAAGCGAGAACGGTTTGGCAATCCTATCAGTTAGTTTCTTCTGGTGACGTCCTATGCTGTATAAAACGTTACTGGATAAGTAGCCGAGGCATGGGCGGTGACAGGAGAAATATGTAGGAATTACATGGGATATCACATGGAAAATTTAACTTCCCTACAGATGTATACGATGCCAAGCATATGAAAATCCGTTGGATAATGTCAAGAACCAGTCTGGTAATAGCTGGACATACTTACAACTATGACACGGCAACCTTACAAATGTAAATGCCGAATATGCCTGCACTGCTCAGTTTCGTTGCAGGTACTGCTGTACAGATGTAGGTACCTAATGTAGACTAAACCAAGGGCAATTATGCTTTCATACCGTCTGTCTACGATGCGATGACGGTGCTAGGCTAGATAAGTTCTAGCCATCTATCCATTTGGCATCAGAGTGTATCCGCTTTGGTGGACAACCAAGCCTCTCTATAAGCTGTTTCGAGGTGAAAAATTGGCCGTTGATGAGGAAACGAGAGCGCAAAGAAGCCTTATCGGTATTATCTAGCCCCACAGTTGCAAACCGGGTAATGGAGTTAAGCTGCCTTGGTTTGTTATTGAGGTTAGCCCGAAGGCAAGGTTTATAGGCCGCCTCAGCGCTAAAAACTACTTTACGCGCCTAGTATTTCCCAAGTCGCGTAAAATAAGTGGACCCGACGCGTTTTTCTTGATCCCGACGCGCTTGATCGTGACCCGTGCACGCGACCCACGACCCAAATTAAGGTAGGGATAGGTACTTATGTAGCTAACATCCATTCCTTCATTGTCTCTAATAACACTGTATCCCACCTTCAACAATTGATTGATTGCTCTTGACAACTTCCATCGTCGTCGTTGTCGTTTGCAGCTACTCAGTAATAAATTCAATTGATCGACCGGAATTTGCGTTGTGAACTCTATCTATCTTCGCCTTGAACTTCCTTTATTTACGACAATGCCTGCCGTCAAGCAGCAGCGGAAGGCGGCGGCCGGTTCTAGGGTCAAAGCTTCTCAACAGAACACATCATCAAGTATCAATAGCTTCGCCCGCGTCTCCAAGGCTGCTGCTGTGAATACCACTGTTAAGAAGGAGCTCGGCGTCTCGACTCCCAAAAAGGCGGATGTTAAGCTCGAAGCTCTCACGCCCTCATCGAGGAAACGCAAGGTCATCGCTTCCGTTGAAGACGACAATTCATCATCGGCCGACGAGAGGCCAACAACAACAAAGCGTGCTGTTGCTTCTTCATTATCGCAACCGAGTCCCCTGCAGCCCGTAAAACGCGGTCGTGGCCGCCCTCCCAAGAAAGCACGTCCCGAACCTACGCCGCGGAAGCGGGTGCGAAGTCCTAGTGTCTCCGATTCTGATACTTCGGCTATCGACGCGGGGGTCTTTTTCAAAAAGCTCCGACTCGAATCGTCACCGTCCCGATGCTCTTCTCCTTTCACCGCCGATACATCACTCGCTGGCTCGGATGTGGAAGCCGACGCGAAGCCAACTAAGTCCGGCGAACTCCCTGATGAGGTCCTCAGTCTTATTGATCTGCATGCGGCGTTTCTGAAGACGCTGACGTTGCATTATGTACACAATGGCTCGCATGTGCCCGCCGACTTGCGGGTGCTTTGTCCGAACGTCGCTCGCGCTTGGGGCAAGAAGAAGGTTACAAATGCCGATATCCGAATTTGTCTGGGCCTGTTAGGGAGCTCATCGTTACCTGCAGAGAATAGCCCATTTAGTCTGTCGAACTATGGACGTGGCAAAGTCTGCGTCGAGCGCAGCAAATCTCGAGCTTTCGGGCCTTTGGATGAAAATAAACTCAACACTCTGTTCCGCACAACCATCACCACCTTATGGAACGAATTCCTCGCCAAAGAAAATACCGAGATATCGAAAGATGGAAATGCATTCCTGGCCACCCTCCCAAAAGTGCCCGTCACTCTCTGCGAGTCCGTTGTCAAAGCCTCGCCCATCCTGCTAAAGGGACAGCAGCGCCTCGAAGACCTGAAACACGGCATTGCGATCAAGAAACAAGAGAAAGAAGCTCCTAAACCACAATCCTCCTCGTCATCAGGGGCAACGACCAATACCCCCATGACCAACACAGACGGAACCAAGATGAGCCTCCTCGACCGCATTCGGTTCAAGTCCCTACAGAAAGCCTCCTCACCCGCAGGTCTGACCCCCGCGCAACTCGAGCGCCGCGCCGCATTCCAGCGCGCCGAAGAGGTCTCCTCTCTGATTGGCATGCTCAGCCGCGCCACGGGCGAAGGGGCGGGAAGTCGTGTGAGCTTTACCATGCCGACCCTGCTCGAGAAACTGAAGGATTCGTTCCGCATGGGCATCTCCAAGCCCGAGGGCGCTGCCTGCGTCCGTCTTCTTGCGAGCGAGATCGCTCCCGAGTGGATTCGCGTCGTCACCCTCTCCGGACGCGAGAATGTTGTCGTGGAAGTCTCTTGTCAGCTTGGTAAACCTGAGGTCGCGAGACGGGTGCAGGAGATCCTTGCGAGGGAGTCGAAGTGATGGATGGGATAGAGTGAGTGATGAGGTTGGATGTCTGGTTGGCTGGCTTTCTTTTCTGTATTGTCTTGGCTGGCATGGCGCACCAAAGGTCAAGGCCCAAGCATTCTGGTGTCTGGAGCGGGTCGTGGTTCATGGCTTCATGTTTGGGTTTGGCATTGCATTGCATTGCATAGCATCTCATAGGGGATGGGAGTTAGGGCATGGGCTTACACCCGGAATTTCCTCGCTGGGTTTTTGTGTTGTTTCTATTCACGAGATACCACGCACGCTTGTTGTGCCTGTACTTTTGCCTATTACCACGCCTTTTGTAGGTAGTGACGAGAGTGTTTCGCGCTCTTGAAGGATTGTACATAAAACGAATTAAACAGACAAGGAGGATCGTTGAAACATTCTCACATGACATTACGTTCTTGAATCACTTGTAAAGTCTCTACTATCATATTCTCATAGGTTTTACCAATCAGATTCGAAAGCAGGAAATCACATTCAAAAGCAAGTTATATATGTAATAATGTAAAATGTGTCGTGATGAACTTTGTCTATTCCTCTATTTGGGGGTGGGGGTTTCGTAAAAAAAAGACGTCTTCATGTAGTAGGCAGGCACTTTAAAAACCTTCACACGAAAAACCAACCAACCACTCAGGTATCTGCGCGATCTTTGCATATGACGCCCAGCTTTCTGCAGAAGGACCTAAAGAAAAAAACGCATCGTTATTTTCGTAAATCGCCTCTCGTTAGACCAGCCGAGGTGGGGTAGCGGCTTGTGCTCTCTCATCAATGTGAATTGCGTTCGTTGACCCATGAACCATGAACCATGACCATAGCAGTAGCCAAAGACCCGCGTTTAGCCACCAGAATGTTTCCCTTTGCCTTTTGAATTGGTGGATGCCGTGATTTCCCCGAATTCCCGGATTCTCTAGGATCCGTTTCGCCACTTCTATTGCGCCTTCTTATTTCCCTACTACTCCTTCATACCCTCTCGGCCTCTTGACGAGCTTGCGAGGGAGAATAGAATGAAGTAGAGGAATGTGAGAGATACGGAAGAGAGTGGTATGCAGGATCAAATCAGATCAGATTGATTTATTTCCCCTTGGGCTTGAACCTGGGCTCGCCGATGCCGGTACCCCGCAGCTTCACGTTGAGGACACGCTCCATGGCGGAGAGGACCTTCTGGTCGGGGACGGCGCTGCCGCGCTCGAACTCGGCGACGACCGAGGCCGTCGTATTGCACCGCGTCGCCAGGTCCTTCTGCGTCATCTTGGGCTCCATCCCCTGCCGCGCCCGGCTGATGGCGTCGCCGACTACCTTACCGATCGTGTTGGGCTTGATGATGTCGTCGCTACGGTCGACTTTTGTGAGGTGCTGGCCATCAGGTCCTTTACCGACCTAATTTCAAGGATAGAATGTTAGCACACTCTATGCTTATAGGATATAGCGTAGTGGTGATGATGACGATTATGATGGAATGACGGTGGGGAGGAATGGCGGGGATTGTCGAAAACGCCGAAGGCGGACTTAGCGGGAAGAACGGAATGGGATGAATGGAAGGAGTTTATGGCTTTTGTACGGATTTGCAAGAACTTCTAAGGACGGATACATGACATTGATTTTTAAACTATACAGGTTTCGCCGGATATGTGGCTCAAGGACAATTCTGGTAGGTAGAAATTAGCTTACCTGGTTGCCTGTTGAGTACTTTTTCTCTGTGGCAAGTACACCACCACTGCGCATCGCGGCGTTTAGAGCAGATTGGCCTCGCACAACCTTCTCACGAGGGCCACCGGCGCCGCCGCCAACCCGCTGTCCAATCTTGACGGTTTGATCCCAGTCAGCCATCTTGAATATGGTTTTCGGTGAGGGTTTTCGTTTCTTGACGTAAACGGGTGTTGGTTGGGTATAATTGATATCGCAAGCGCTCGTCGATGTAAGAGGGTATCGATGCCCGAACCTTGGTGTAATACTGAGTTATAGTTTGCCGGTGTTGAGTTGGACGTTGTTTGGGAGAAAAATGGTTTTAGCTGTCGACTTTGCCGCTGAGTGCCAGAGATGTCACTTTATTTAGGTGGTGGAAGGTCAAGGAATCGGGGATGGCGAAGGGGAAGTGGGCTGAAAGCGGATCCCCTCGCAAGGGCGCTGACTCAATCGGCGGGCAGCTTTTTCTGACAGGCGTGCCAGGTGGCCAGGTCCTAGGGAAAGAGCGTACCTAACAAGAGATAGGGAATGTGGCTTATTCACTCGCGTTCTACTGAATCGTATAACGGAACTTTAATACATAGATAAAATCTGGAAAATTATGGGTAATAAGGCTGAATACCAACAGAAAAGAACTACATACTATTATTAAGTACGCATTCTCGCTTCTCTATCGGCCACATACATACGGCGTGTAACTGCCCATTACAGTATGTAGGTCACCGTGTTACTAAGCATCAAATTGAGACATGAGGCGAGTGTCAGGGTGGCGATGTGGCTTAACTAGGAAAGGTAGGTACCTAGGTAACAGCCAACATTGAAGTCGAGCATCTCACCTGCACAAGCGAGATGAACTTGTCTCAGTTGAAGTCTCTTATCGAGTCGACTTTGACACCAAACCAGAATCTGCTGTCCACGGCCCATACAAGTGTCGCCGGCATAAACACCATTTTATGAGAATACGATCGTTCATCATCATCAATTTCCCTGTCAATGTTTTAAATAATAACTGCCGGGGCTTGCTTGGAGATGTCCTCTCTCTGGGCAGTGTCAATTGTACAAGCGTCTATACGTGGTGTTTGAGTAAGGCTAGTTCAGTATCCTAGAATGTTTCGCAACGCGCTTGCACTTTCTATTACGAAAACGGCTATTCTGTTGGGTTACACACAATGGGGTAGTTCTGATGATATCGCTCTGCTTATGGTTTTGCTGCCCTGGAGGGTCGGATACTATCATTCAACATCTTTTCTACTAAGCCGTTGGCGCATGCTTGTTGCGGTCACGGCTCTAGCTCTGGCTGCCCTAGCCTACTTCCTCATGGCACAGCTCCGTGACGAGAAAGAGATATCCCTGACTCGGCTTAGCTTAAGGCGACCGGTCTTGTTCTCGTGCCGGATCACACACTCCGGATTGCTTCCGGGTGGGCAGGCTCTTGGATATTCACGGTATTTTATCGGGGTACCCGTGGGTCGGAGTGGTGTCGCTAGCCGAATGGTATCTGTGGACCGCCAAGCGGAGAGTATGGGACGATGCTTCGCTGTTGATGCCGCAGACCACTTCGCACAAGGGCACGAACATCTAGGATTAAGGGGAAAGCTTGATTCATTCTTGGAATCCGAGGTGAGTTATTTCCCCCATTCTTAGAATCACACTATAACAAACTAGGGAAACAGGGTCTGGATACAACTGACTACCCATTTGCGTACCTTGTGACCACTCCTAGAGTTATGGGATTTCAGTGTCAGCCCATGTCAATATGGTATCTGTATTCCGCAGAGAAACGACTTATAGCTCTAATCACGGAAGTCAACAATGTCTTCCAACAACAGCGGTTGTGCTTTTTAGATCCGAGATACGGTGATGTTGGTGATCGCGGCAGGGCGGATCGGGTGCTTGATGCTAGGGCTTCGACGGGCCTACCACAGAGAGGGTTTGCACGTCAAGGCCCCGATACCACCCCTTTTGAGTCGCAAGCTGGCGCCTATCGTCTAGTCGCATCCAATCCCCTCTCTCCTAATATGGAAGGTCTCGGGCTTATCGACAACACCATCAGGCTCATATCTTCAAGTCCTAATGCAAAACATGTCGATCGTATTTTCTCAAATCATGAGCCTATTGATATTTCAGGGGTTTCATTCTTGAAGAAATTGGGTCTCTTGCTTCGCTGGTGGTGGACTGAGCTCATCGCATTCCTTCAAGTTCAAGAGAGTGTCGCGGCGGTTTCCGGTGTGCAAAAGTCCCAAGACTGGCATGACCCAGGAGCTTCGGGGGACAGCACTTGTCGAAATGGTACTAGAGAAGAACACGAACTTGAGTTAGTCTTCAGAAATTACTTAAGATATCTGGTGAAGCAGTCACCGTCGTCGCTGCGAGTCCGATATGTTCCGGGAGGCGTGTATCCCGCCCTTAACGAACAGATACTGTCAGGTGTGGCTGAGAGGGGCCCGGAAACTGCAGAAAACTTGGAGTTTAAAGTGTTAACCCCCACATTTTATTCGCGGTTTGTTTACTACGCTCATGATTTCGAGGCCATGTTCTGCGAATTGAACGAGAGTCGCACTATCTGGTTATCCAACCCTCGCCTCCTTCCGAAGCTGGTCCTCAAGAAGCCGGCGCCTCCATTGATAACGGAGAGTTACCTTGATTACAGCTGTTTCTCTGCTATCAAGAAGCTGCGTAAACGGCCTCCCGCTCCAGGTCAAGTAGCTGCAGCACAAGCTCCCAGGGACATTCGAGATTTTCGGCTCTCATCTATGGATGGATATGTTCTATCAAACGAAGGAACGATAATTCGGCGCCGATACGAACGTAATGTGCTGAAACTCTTCATTGCGGATCGAGTCGCATGGGGTAGTATGCGTATCCTAAGGCTGGAAACTCTCCTTCTCCGTTTGTTGATCGCGTCGATGTTTGTCTTGCTATAGCATATTCTTTCATGGAGAGTGCCTGAAAATAGCTTTGCCGATTTATTCGGCGGAAGTTAATTCTGATCAATGCCAGATCATGATACATCTTATCACTAGTGGCCACCATGGACTAGCGGTCCTTTGTCAAGACATACTCTTCCTGCGGATGCTATATTAAATAACAGGACTTTACCCCCATCGCTGTGCATGGTAATAACTCAAATAACACAAATTCTTTTGACTGATTCTCGAAGGTCGTCGAGATGCGGAGCTTTGCCCGCACCCCGGCTCTGCATAGCTGCATGTGGCTCCTGTTTCAGAAGCCGATGATACTCTCTTGCTTCGGTCTAGAGATTAACGATGCTTAAATCGGATTCCCTTACTGAGTTTCTCGGCGTATATTCACCATCAGAGTAAGCAATCACAGTCCTAGGTCAGCGGGGTAAATTATTGGATATTATATATTGCATCGTATTCAGCTGATGCATATACACGTACCAAGTGCTTAAAGAAGAAAATCATTACTATCCTGTCGTACAAATCATGCTTAGATATATATAAATTGACAAGAACAATGCGGTGTAGTGACCTCAGTTACTCGTGAGGTTGCAACAGTCTGTTTACTTTGTCCCCCTATTCATGAAATAAGCCTTCTGGTATATGATACGTGACAAGAGCTCTCGGCGAAAGCAAAGCATCAAACGGCTTCAGATAACAGGAGAATTCCAAATCTACTTAGCCCCGCCTAGACTAGGCCGCAGACTAACAGGTAGAGGTAGTCAACAGCGACTTTGAACCCCCCAGCAGACCCCAGCCTGATGTATACCAGGCATTGGGAACTCATGATTGGATAACAGCAGTGACAAATCGCTAATCTCGGAACCACCTAAACATGCAATCCCGATCTCAACCATTTGAATGAGATCCCTGTCCATGAAATCGCGGTATTTCGGTATCTCGTCAATTCTACGTATGTGCATCTGTACACACTTGTCAACAGGCTATTGATAGTGAATCGCCTTAGCTTATCTTATATTTGGAACAAGAGGTACAGCCTTCGGCAAGTAATTGGGAACCGGCCAAATGCCAGATGCGTCGAGAGACAGTTTATTCGAGCTATAGGGATATGTATAGATATGTCCATACTACCCAAGGTCACGTTGGGACGACGGTAGCGTATATAGTAGCGTAACTATGTACTACTGTAGTGTAGGTATAATAAATAGTAAACGCGGCGTCTTGGTAGGTGGGGTTGATGTATGTTTGATGATGCCCTTGCAGCCCGCTACTGTACAGCATCCTAGGTACCTACCATGCCAAAGAATACCCTGATATTTCTCAATATTCCCAGATATACCCAAATACCGCTGCATACCCTGGTTGGTGGCACGCTCCCTTAGCCGGAAACAAGCAACCGGGGAGCGAAACTAGCTATTGGGAATGCTGGGCAAGCGAGCCAGGAAGACTGGAACTCAAATTGCCTGCATATCTAATTCTAGTCTTGGTGGTGTCGACTGTAGGTTAGCTAATGTTCATTTTGACGTAATAAGCGCAATGCGGAACCCAATGAATTGATTACCCCCACCATTGAAATGATACCGTGTCGAAAAAAGAGCCCCGCGCATCGAGAGAGAAGAGAGAGGGCGAGGGCGAGACAAAGCGGCGGCCCGCCTAATTCTGTTAATAATAATAATTGACTGGCTGGTTCCCATCAACGGGAAACTACAGTAAACGCGGAAAGTACAGGTCGCCTCATGTCACCGAATCACCAACGCTGACTGCACATTGCACCACTTTTATGGCTTGCATAGTAGCATAGTAGCATAGTACGTACAGATGCACATACTTGCTGACGCCCCAGTCCGGTGGGATTTGCTCTGCATGTCAGACACCTCCCGTCGTACTAAGGCGTCTAGGGAGCCCCTCCTCCTCTCCTAAGATATCTCCTCCCTCTTTGTTGGTGTCGTGTTGTTGCCGTAGATCTGGAAGTACCTGGAAAGATGAGGCGAGGAGGCGTCTAGGTAGGTAGTAGTTATCTCTCTTGTCGGCACTATTCACCGTTCTCGGGAAGATGCCTGCCCGAAATGATTTGATGGCATATTTCTGATGTATAGTACGCATTAGATTATCCTCTCCTGACCCTCTTCCTGCCACTTGCTAGTATTTAAGAAGTCGAAAGGACCTCTTTGTTTTTGTCTCTCCTTTCTCTTCTTTTTCTATACCACACACCCTCTCAATACTAAAGCTCAAATATCTATCCCTTCTTCTTCTTCATCCATCTTTATTCCTCTCAACCTCAACCAACACACAACATACAAAATGGGTCTCTCCGGTCACTGCCTCTGCGGGGCTGTCAAGTACACAGTCGATTCTGACCCCTTCACCGTCGCTTACGACCACTGCGATGACTGCCAGCGCCAGACTGGTTCCACATACTGTATGCCAGCACCCAACCATTGGTCTTCTATCCTCCGGAGTCACTAACGTAGCTTCTGTATAGCCCTCGTCGCTGTTGTCCCCAAGGACAAGCTGGACATCTCCGGCCCTACCAAGAGCTGGGCTGGCGTTGGTTCATCCGGCAAGGCTGTCCACCGTGTCTTCTGTGGCGAGTGTGGCTCTCCCATCTACCACGACCCCGAGGCTGCTCCTCCGATCATCGCCCTCAAGGCTGGTACCCTCTCCGTCGAGGACAAGAAGGCCCTCAAGCCCGTAAGTAATACCTTATCGATACAGGTATGAATGCTAGTGCTGACCATGATCAATAGACCACCGAGATCTGGTGCGCCAGCAAATTGCCTTTCATGACTGAGAAGCTTGAGAATGCTTTCGAGCACATGCCCGGCCACTAAGCGTGTCACTGTCATGACATGGGGGAACGGAAATGAAAATTGATGATGATGAAACACGTGAAATATAAAAAAGTATAAATAATGGAACAGAGAGGGGCAATAATTAGACTTCTTACTGTGTTTCCAAAATAGCAGTACTAGATAGTTCAAAGAGAACTTCATCATGCCGCACACAAAATTGTCTCTACCATGTATCACACTGTCTCGTGATTCGATTCTCTCTGCAATTTTAGTGTCAAATTGCCAAATAAAAATGTGTGTTCGCCTTATCCTGTTGTGTAGGTGTGAGTTTTGATCGAGTGTCTGGGCGATATCTACCCGCGGGAGAGTCGCAGCAATAACAGCGTAGATTTTTTACATTTCTACGTTTAACTTTTTTATCAATGGATTTTTGTGCAGAATCGGGTTGATATACACGAAAAAAGAAATTTCCAGAAGGAAAACGGAGAAAACGGAGATATTATCGTGATTTGCCGTCACATACACGCGCACACACACAAAACGAAAGAATCATGGGATGTCGTCAAAATTGTGGCTGCATCCTTACCTAAGAAAGCATCCGCCCGGCCATGCCCACCTAGTCTAGATCACGACGCTACTTAGGGCAACCATGGGCTGCAGTACAGGTATGTATGCACAATGCACGATGGGAAAGGAGGAGCCGAGCCGAGCCGAGCCAAGCCATGGCGTGGGAGTGAGCGGCTCACTTAGATCTCGGATATGTACAGTATGTACAGTAGTTAGATCGTAGATCTTAGATCGATCGGGATGGGATGGGCCAGCCCGTCCTCGGGGAAATGCAGCTACTTAGAATATAGGAGTGGGTAAGGTGAGGAGGTAAAGGGCGCCAAATGGTACGATCATCAGACAGGCAGACGGTGACTGCGAGACGATGATGATGATTGGCTGCAAGTTAGCAAGTGGGAAATGGAAGGGGGGGATTTGGCCATCAGGGTACGCAAACTATGAGGGGGGTTTGTCTGGCTGGCATGGTTGGGCTCGGTTGGGTTGGGTTTGGCCATCAAGGTGTCTGTCTTTCTGCGCCTACCTTACCTACCTACCTTACCTGCCAGTTCCCGCTTATGTATGTACATAAATCCTCATGCCTTGGCGGAACGGACGAAGGACCGATTACAGAATATATATACCTATGTATACTACCCAAGCAAGCAAGCTCATGTGGCTCGAGTCCTTCCCTATACTACTCTCATCGGAAGAGGTATCATACGGCTTGGGGACCGAATAACTTAATACTTATGAGATAGAATATTGACAGAAAGTCTCTTTGTCTCACTGTATCTCGCTTTCTATACTATTATCGGGCCTGCTTACTACATATTTCTTGACTTTCACTAGCTCTTATTACGGAATCACTACTAGCTAACTCTCTCTATATCTGCACCTCGCACGACAGATCACGACACCTACCTTGAAGAGCCGACAATACCCACCGTTACCTGTTAAAACTTACATTTGACTTGTTTTATTACGCAATGTCGAAACAGATTACTAATAAATGGGAAGACTTATTCATAGGCTTAATGCGGCTTATGAATGTTTATAGGCATCCACATCGTTAACTTCCTAAGAAGCAAATATTTAACAGCACTACTTCCAGTCCCTAGACAACATATAAAAGACTAACGACACGTTTAGCCGCAGTACTTTCTACTAGGATATTTCTCGCGAGTCACCGACAGCTCGCTCTGCAGGTGTCCCAAGCCTATACCCGCAACCGGGTGAAGTTGCGCCGCTGGGAAAGCGCCCAGCCGCCGCGTGTTTTGACCGGTAGCCCGGCAGCGGCAGCATGGTGTCTTGCCAAAAAGGCCTTCCTTCGTATCTGTATAAATCTCAAAGTTTACTTAGATCGATGAATGCCTAAAGTAAGGCTTGATGGTCTTGCGTCACCTCAGTGATTTTCATAGAAGCTCGCAGTAATGTCAGAATAAGGAGTTTCTTCGTACAGATAGTGTAATCTGCTGCGGTCTTGCCATTGTGTACAACAATAGGATTTTGGCGCGGTAGGACTAATTCTCAATTGTCAACTAAGGTTTATAAGTACGGGTTGTTAGGGTTAGCCAAGTATGTGATCTGTGTTGCGATCTTATCTACAAGTATAATCATTGCCATCTAATCCCGGAGCCTAGAAAATGTAATATTAGGCTACTTCAGAATATCTGGTGTTAGATGTTATGATTGTTTGGCAAGTTAGCTAGGTCCTTCTATTATAACTCAAGCTAGTAATTTGATTGCAAGAGCTTGTAAAATATCTGGCTTGATAGATAAACTAACTTACCTGATATTAATGTCTAAGAATTACTAGTTAACAATGATCAAATAAGAGACAGATTATTTCTTGAACGCAAGTTAGATAAAAGCAGTATAAGCATATAATGGACAATTAATACCTTTTTCCATAACAAGGGTTTCCAGGATACAACATATAAGAGAACCGTTCTGCCCACGCAGCAGCAGCTGTATCCTCACACGCAATTAATAAACTTAAAGGCGGTAGAGGTACCACCACCACAGAGAGGGCAGATTAATATACCAGCATTTTAACGGCAGGCTACGAATATGCTAGTAGATCAAGTGCTTAACAGAAAGACCGCTTAAACAACAAAGGCCATGCTGGCATGAATTTAGAGCTGGTGTCACGGAAAAAACGACGTCGCTAATCCCGCATAGGAATTAACAATATATATTATACGTGACAGCTGGTGTATTAACGTACACCTGCAACACATATTCTAATGCACATGACCAGGATTGTTTAGTTTGTTATGTAAATAGTTCACAGCAAAGGGGAATCTAAAGCTGGGTTACTGTTAGATAGGAGAACCCAAATTGCCCAGGTTCGGGTGGGAACAAAACATTAGTGACTAACACAAGGTCAACATAAAATAGATCGCGTCGTGTATTCAGGTTCATGTCATAGTACTAACCCATACTTCCAGCATATGTATTGCGTGTGTCAATAGGAAACCAACGCAGCCAACGCCTCATCTTATCCTGTATTGTGAGCTAACCGGTCAACAAACAAAGATACTACGAACCCTATGCCTTCTTATCTCCCTCCCTGAAATCGACCTACTCGTTCCAGGCGACATCATCTGTCGATCATCGGCAACAGGCTCTTGAATAAGGGCGGGCAGGAAGGGCTGCAGCATTATTCCGGTAGGCGTGGTGTTGGTCCGCGTATTGCCCGACAATTCTGATCCGTAGCAGCTGCCGCTGTTCTTGTTAAGCCGGTTTGGCTGTAGCCGGGGCTGGCGGGTCTACCTTATAGACTTCCTTGATCTATCTTGTGGTGGCCTCGCAAGACATTATGCTGGTGATATCGTAGTCGACTGACTCCTGCGTCGTGATCTCTCTTGTAAGCAAGCAGCAAGGGGAGGTGAGCCTACATGTTTCTATAGATAGGCCCACTGCTTGGATCTTTTATCTCTATAATCCTTCGCAAACTTACTGCGGCATCTATATCCCAGAGCTGAGCGCACAAGATCTGCAGCCACTTCATTAATATAACCCAAGTGATCACTGATCAGATGATTGCAGTGTCACAAACATTGATCGACTGTTCTTTGACGGTCTCCCTCCGCGACTGGCCCTACTCGGCCGCCGAAGAACCCGACTATTATGCCCAGTACCAAGCGAAGGGTCCCGAGACCTACTTTTGCATGAATCATGTACCTTGGTCAACCCACGGCCAGCGCCATCGGGAGTCCTTCGCGGTTGCTCTGACGGTCACTTCCCGAGACGTAGTCGGTCCATCAGTTGGCAATTTAGTCGACAAGCATTTACAGGGGCTTACTATGGCGCCCACTGGCGCACCGATAGTGTTGAGCGGTGACAGCGTTATGGCACTGCCCATTTGAGTTGCCGGAGAGCACCAAGCGCTCTCCAGCGCGAGCAGGGCAAAAGCGGCAGCAGGAGCGGTGCTGGAGGGCCCTACTGGGCTTATAACTATCACGGAAAAAACGACGTCGCTAATCCCCTGTAGGAATTACCGGTATATACTCTACGCGGTAGGCAGTGCATATCATTGTATAAGCATCTTATAACCACTGCCTTTCTGATCTATAACTACAATCATCAATAAAGTTTAACGTTTGTATAACATATATTAATAGTTACTATTATCTAATATATGTTCTTAGTAAAGCTTGATTTTATGTTTGCGTATAATAAAATATTAAACCGCTTTTCTAGCCACTTTAGTCTGTTAAATCTGGCAACCTAGTGTTAACTTTCTTATTCTTATCCTTCGTCTTTGGGCTAGTCTTTGCTAGTTGCGGCTTTGCTGTCGTGTGGTATCGATGCTTCTTACGCGGAAAATGTAGGCTCCCAACCAGCCGCGATCGGCTGGTTCAGTCCGGGTCTGAGCCACTCTGTGAGGATCACTTGTTCCAGGATGAATTGCCTTCCGAAGGAGATGGGCTGAGCCAAGCGTCTCTCCTCAAGATTTACCGGAAATGGATGCCGAAGACGTTAATGACGTATTGGTAAGTAAATTCACTATTTCATAACATCCATGCGGAAGAATGCCATTGTTCGTATCTTATCTGGCAGATGAAATATACAATCTTGCACGAGGGAGAAGCCCTGACTCTCATAGTACCTACAGATACTCGAGTTAGAAATCATGTCACACCATTGAGCCATCGCTCCGTGGTCGCTAATAGATATCACTCGCCTGGGTAGTATCCGGTTATTCCCCGCGTAGCCATCTAAGTATATTGTCTTTATCCCCTTCTCCTTGCAGTACTGCCGACAGCGTTCTATAAGCGCAGCGCCCGCGCCTTTGCGCCAAGAACCGGTCCGGAAATCCGTAATAAGGGCCTCAAGGTAGACATAGTCGCTCGTGCCGTCTAGCGCCTGCTTCACCGTGGGTTGATCGAATTGCATCTTCATGTACTCTGGGAAAATGTCCTCGGAAAGCATGACGGATCCTACTGCCAAGAACTTCTTCCCGTCGTCATCCGTCCGGATACGCATGGACGCCGGCAACTCATCGGTGGCTGGTGAGGGGATCTCTACCTCGGCAATGAATATCTGGATGGGGTCTCCCTCTCCAGTTGTCTGATATCCCCTGGCTTGCTCGAGCACCTTGAGCTTCTCGTTCTTGTCTGGTCGCTGGGCGAACGTTACGGTCCCCCATTGCTCCCCGCTTCCGACGGCGGCTAGTTCGGGTAAGGCGGCATCAAACGCTTCAATCATGAATCGGATATCCTCCGGCCCTTCGGTCAGACCTCTGATGTGAAACTCTGTTTTGCCCGCCGTTGCCGCCGCCTGCTTCGTGCTGTAACTGTAACTAGTCATCGTGATGGTATGTCAAGCACTTGAACCGGCCAAGTAAGAGTAAATACTAAAGATATATATAGCTGTCCTATATTAAAAAGAACAAAAGCTTAGTTAGAAGCCATCTAGAGATCATGATTATCGCGTGATATTTATCGTAACGCAATGGGGCAGTGCCAGGCTACCATTCCGAGAGTTTTCTCGGCAATCGGATTTTCAGACAGAAAGAATCGGATTATTGCCAAAACGGGCGTTCATCAGATCCATATTAAACGCCATTCTCTTTATAAGAGCTGCTCCCATGTAACTTTTAGGACAGAACTGGTACATAGCAAACGGTAGCCTGAAGCACATACTAGGTAGGTACCTACCCAATTCCTGGTATGCTTATAGTGTGGCTTATAGTGTGGCTAGATACCTACATATAGCCCCTTGCATGGATGGGCCGATAATGTGGTCTGTGTGTCATCTGGATGGTTACGTAAGCTAACTGCGATAAATTGAAGAGGTCATGAAACACCAACAATCTGATTGTATAGAAGTGTAAAGATGAAAAAATGAAGTATCTCGGTTCTCAGCTCGGGATCTATTAGCTAGGAAAAGCTTGAAGCGCCGTCACTTAATTCCCAAGTGCGCCGCGGCGATAAACCATGCATGCAGATGACGTGACGTTTGCCCGCTGGTTTGCTCCGCGGCGGTCGAACGCGACGCACGGGGTGGCAGCTATTTAAACGAAGCCGCGATGGTCTCCATCGCGACTCAAGCATAAATTCTCCTCTACCCGCTATGAAGGAGCCGAATTGTATATAAACTCTGAATGACAAGACTGCACTTAATTCTCTGCGCAAAAAACCACTTGGCAACAGCAAGTTCAAAACTACTCCACAGCCTTTAACTATTCGATTAAGTTCGACCTGAAAAAGCTGAGAAGATGGTTAAGATTGTTGTGGCTGGCGGCTCTGGGCGTAAGGTAACCCTTTCCCTTTGCGTTTGTGTCTATGATGGCTGAGATTTCACAAGAGGTCGCCCGCGAGGTCATCGACGCACTTGTTGCATTGAAGAAACACGATATAACGGTATTCAGCAGAAGTGTGAGATTCCCTCGATTTTTACTTTGAATTGGACGATAATGCTCACATCATGCGTGCCTAGCCTGGGCCCATCACGGCAATCACTGACCATGGAGTCAAGTGGCGAGAGGTCGATTACAACGACAAAGTAGCTCTCGTTGAGGCGCTCAGGGGAACTCATACTGTTCTTTCCTTCGTACAGCTTCTCTCCGATCCTGGTCAGAGGACGCAGAAGAATTTGATCGATGCTGCGATCGCCGCCGGTGTGAAACGCTTTGCGCCGAGCGAATACGGCAGGTAATTATCACTGGTTGCCTTTCTCCGTACGCATCCTCTATAACTGACATTTGATATATGAAGTCGATGGACCGATGATATGGCCTGGTGGCAAGGCAAAGAGAGAGTGAGAGAGTATCTAAAGAAAGTTAATGAGAATGATCAGGTAAGATACTCCTGATCTACCTTATGTTGGATACCTAGGAGTCTACTCGATCTAATAGTTTCTCAAGGTCATTGAGTACACCCTCTTCCACCCCGGACTATTTCTAGATTACCTCGCCTTCCCCTACAAGACGGCGAAATATCTTGACCCGCTCCAGACCGTGTTCAACTTCCAGGCGAGACGCGCTATCATCGTCGATGGCCACGAGGACACAGTTTTGACGCTTACCACAGTGGCCGATGCTGCCGCAATTGTCTCCAAGGCCGTTGAGTATGATGGTACATGGCCAGTCATGGGAGGTATCTGTGGTAATAGGGTCACGGTGTCTCAAATTCTAGAGATTGGCGCTGGAGTTCGCGGTACGTGCATCATACCACGAGGTCGCATCATGACAACCATACACTCATGCGCTCTTGTTCTTACTTACACGAGGTATAGGAGTTCCATTCAATATCGAAAAGGTGAAAATTGAAGACCTCGAGGCTGGCGAACTCAAGGCCTCTTGGGGGCTAGAAGCGGTTCACCATGCAGTCTCCGACGATCAAGCACAGGCTCTTCTGAAAGCAGTCTGTATTGGCACGCTTCTCAGCACTGCCAAGGGAGCATGGAACTCATCGGATGAATTCAATCAACTCTTCGCGGATTATAGTTTCACCTCTATCGAGGAGTTCCTGTCTAAAGTGTGGAAGGACAAGCCATAAAGCGCTATCCATAGTACGGGTTATGGCACCGAGCCCCTATTTAGTAACGATATATCGGCATTCTTTTATTACATAAGGGAATCAAAGTAGAGCCGGTAGTATACTTGGGTATTCCGGTGGACAACTACCAGCCCCCGGTGGACGGAACTTGCTATTGTTTAGGCCACAGCAAATAGCCTAAACCTCCCCGATGGTTCACACTTGGTTAAGAATTTCTCCTTCGTCGTTTCGTATTCATGTGATGAGCTTCCAAGCCTAGGACAAATGAATATTCCAGCTCTAACAATTGCCGATCATGTGCGGAAAATCATCTTCGAGGTTTGTCTACCTGAAAACAATCAAACTTGGCGTATCCAGTTCTCCGGCTTCCCAGCGCAATAATCTACGTGTATAAAGGCCTTGGGCTGCGTATCGTCACGATGAATTTCTATTCATGATGATCATCCTACAGAATCTATCGATCTTTCTCTAGATTGCGACTTACTGCGATACACCATGGGCGCAAGAATCAACTTCCTCGTCGCGACGGCATGCCTCGTCCTGGCCTCGTTGCAGGGTATCCTTGCAGCGAGCTCAGCCGGATGCGGTAAGACGCTATCAATCAAGAACCAGCGGTACTCGATGACAGTGAACGGCAAGTCACGAAGCTACATCATGAAGATTCCGGACAACTACGACAAGAGTCACCCGTACCGTCTCATCTTCACCTGGCACCAGCTCGGCGGCAGCGCTCAGAAGATCGTCGACGGCGAGGACATCAACCACGGCGGCGCTCTCCCCTACTACGGTCTCGAGGCCATTGCAAACAAGAGCGCTATCTTCGTCGTTCCCGACGGGCTGAACGCCGGCTGGGGGAACCAGGGCGGCGAAGATCTGACGTTCTTCGACCAGATGTTGAAGTCCGTCGAGAACGAGCTCTGCATCGACACGACCCTGCGCTTCTCCACCGGTTTCAGCTACGGCGGCGCCATGTCCTACGCCCTCGCCTGCGACCGCGCGAGCATGATCCGTGCCGTCGCCGTCATCTCTGGCGCTCCCCTGAGCGGCTGCTCGAAGGGCTCGGAGCCCGTGGCTTACTACGCGCAGCACGGCACTTCGGACTCGGTCCTGAATGTTGCCATGGGCCGCCAGTTGAGGGACAAGTTCGTCGCGAACAACGGCTGCCAGAAGCTAAGCTCGGAGCCCCAGCCTAATGGCGGTCAAAGCGTCAAGACAAAGTATTCGGGCTGCAAGCAGGGATACCCCGTTACTTGGGTCATCCACAATGGTGACCACAACCCGTCGCAAGTAAACAGCGGTTCTAGCACTCCGTTTGCGCCCGCCAATACCTGGGAGTTCTTCTCTCAGTTTTCTTGAGGGGGCCTTTATTCTTCGTGGAGCGAATGTGCCGGATGGTTTAGGTAGCCGGGAGAAATCCTTCACATCGTTAAGGAAGTTTCAGGCACTCAGATAGTTGAAATACCGAGTCGCTGAAATGAAAAACTATTTCCTTTACGCTCTGATGCATAATTAGTGACTGGGCGTGGTTATCGCCGACATTGTGATACACCAACCCTGTATACTTACCTCATTATCCTGCTGAATTCAGTGTAAGCCATGTTTTACGTATATTTAACCTCATGATCATTGCTTTTCTCTACTATGTATTAGAAATTTTAGTCGGCCGGTAATTCCGGGTAAGGCCATCGGCTTAGGGGTTGGACTTTCACATCTAGCATCATAATTAAATCAATGAAGACTAATTGCGTCATTTATCATCATATTTACTATACGATATATCGTATTGATTTCTCCTCATATGAATTTATGTACTTATTTGTTCGATATTTGTGACGACGTGCTACCTAGTTCCCTGTCCTTCAACCCGGGCATCGGCGATATTCTGGTAGTAGTGCACTGTTAAGCTCAAATAAAATGTAGGAAATCGCTCAGATTGTCAAGGGTTTTGGGGGGGTGGGGGGAAGGGAGTTGCTGGGCGCTTTTAAAATCTCTCGAAGATCAACCACCGTAGCCGAGAAGGGCGTATGCAAACCAGCGCCCATGTCATCAAAGGTTTCACCGCCGTATATCAGCAAATGATCAGGATGCTTCTTCAAGATCTGGATGGCGCGGCTATACACAGCGCCCGCCGGAGTCATACTGTCCAGGGCCATCAGCAATTGAGTAATTAGAGGCAACCAGCGGGAACATAGCTAGGTGTCTTCGAGGAGAAAGACTAGATAAAACCGCATAAGAATAAGGGGCCACTCACTGCTCTTCCCAAGCATCCACATCACCACCAGCGCTATTCGTCCAAACCTGTCTCCTATCCGCGTCCGAGACAACAATCGTGCCATTCGGACCGCCGTGGGGGCTCCAAACAACGTAAGGGCTAGCATTCGGCACGATCCTATCATCAACCACGATGGGCCGCCCCTTGCTCAAGCGGAAGTCGAGCGGGTTATCCGCCATCACGTAGTAGACGGGGTAGTTGGACCCGTGCGAGGAGGAGTTGCCGACGGGTAACTCGTGCACGAGGATCCACTTGTCGATGGGCGGGATGTGCGCGATGACGGTCATGCCGGGCCGCGCTTGGTAGGTCTCGTAGGCGACGTCGTCCACGGGCGGGTCCCAGTGTTTGAGGTCCTTGGAGACTTGGTGCGAGAGCTTCTGTCCGTGTTTGGGATCGCGCTGGTCTGAGTAGTAGACTACGACAGAGCCTCTATACGGCCTGTGTGTAATTTTTCAGTCAGTCAACTAGCTGGCTAACCTAGCTTACTCGTACAACAGAGCTGTAACTAGATAGGTAGGGTAGGTAGGTAGGTAGGTAAACGACTCAGATCTGATAGAGAGAGAGAGAGAGAGAGAGAGAGATATCACGTACAAGATAAAGGGCTCCCAAATAGGCGTAGCCCCATTCGTAGTGTTCGGTCTCCCGCCTGCGGCGACATGACTGACGAACTCCCACGTCTTGGCGCCATCCCTACTCGCGTACAGATCGATCCTCGTGCCATTATCGCTCCAGCTATTCCCGGCACCCAAGATCGTGCCGGCCTCGTAGTCGCCGACCCGCTCCGTGAGCTCGGCCAGAGCGGGCTGAGCGCTCATGCCCCAGCCGTTAACCTGGTCAGTGAAGTTGGAGATGTAACTCCAACTAGCGCCGCCGTCGGTGCTGGAGAAGATGGGGAAGTAGCTCGGCTTATGGCCCCTCAGGGACGCTGTGGCAATTATGGCACCCGAGCGCTCGAGTTCGACGTAGCGAGGGTAGGTCACGCTTTCGTCCCCGGTCGTGGCATAGATCGTGTTGTTCACGAAGAAACCCCATGGCTGCGGCTTGTGAGGGGGTTGCGGTTTGTCAGGGGGTGGCGGCTTCGCAACTACGTGCTGTGCTAGAAGGAGGGTGAGTAGTGAGGAGACAATATACATCGTGTATTATTATCTTGGTAATGTTATCAATGGACGGTATTGTTTGGGATTGGTGTACTGATAAGGCGCCGTAAGATTGGGACCCACGATGCTTTTGAGACGGCATTTAAAGCTACTTATTCAATCAATAGTTATTACGCGAAGACCGGCAAACCATTCCTTCGGGACCCGGCTCGGGACTGGGGTTGCTTATACATTTACGCGCTCCAATGAACGGACAAGTCCGATATAGCCGGGGCGGGAAGCTAAATGTTCTAGAACGGCTATTTATAATAATCACTTGTCATCAAAACCGGCCTCGGAAAAGAGGCACGGTCTCGTGAGGCGATTCGCCTCGCCTACTAGATACTTACCGAATCCATACATAACACTAGTGCCTAAACGTAGACAAGATGCTGAGGCTTCAATGGGCAGAAACAAATCTGGCAAGTTTAAACATGGAATATCCTGATATCTTGCTGCTCCTGACGGAAGTGACTTGGAATATGACACTATCTGGGTCTGACTTCTGGCAGCTGCCTCTACATAACTAGGAAGCTTGCACTTCGTACTAATGGGACAGGTTAAAGAATACCAGACACAAAACTGTTCATGCGGACTACTATCTGCGAATAGTTCAATTCCTACTCTTAGATTGGCCCAGTGAACCGTTACAGTCGTGCCTATTTAGGTGGCGCAGGCCACTTATCAAGCACGACCTCCGTACCCGTCAGCTTCAAGTTCAGCGTCGTCTGCGTCGGCTGATCAAGCATCAAGCGGTACTCCCCAGGAGAAATGACCGTATTCCCATCTTTATCGTGTCTTGCAAGATGTCCAATCGTCCAATTCAGCTCTTTTCTCGCCGTTTTTCCGGCCGCGACATCGCGCAGTCGTCCGTACGCCACTAGGGTCTTGATGGGCTGTGGCTCCGAGCCGACATTGCCACCACCGGAAACGAAAACCAGCGCTACGTAGTCAGATGTTGTTGTGTTACCCGTGTTCTGAACTACGACGGGTAGGGAGGGTAGCGGGCAAGTGTCGGGGTATGTGTGATCGCAAGCGGCTAGGACATCCTGGATAGAGATTTCGGGCTTGAAGTCTTCTCCGAAGCTGGCTTTGAAGGTAGTGTAATGAAGGCCGGTGCCAAAGGGCTGTACCGCTGAGGGATACCACCGGTATGTGCGTCCCGGACTCGTATTGCTTGGCCGAAGAGACATGTCCGTCATGGGCAGAGAAGTGTAGTTTGCCGGATATTGTGTAACAGGAAGTCTACCCGCCGGCGCCTTTTTGCCAGTGATAAGACTCATGACGGCCGTACCTCCATCTTGGCCGGGCCAGTTAGCCCATAGAATGCTGTTCACACCTGACATCTCAAGGAGTGGCGTGTTGTCAACCTGATCGCCCATCTGAACGACAATTAGTGGTTTCCCGAGAGCTGCCAGCTCTTTAAGAAGGGCGATTTGTGCCCCTGGCCAGGCGATCGAGGTTCGGTCAGACCCTTCCGCGGCGGCGGATGTGTCGAGGCCGCCAAAGTATAGAATAACATCGGACTTCTTAGCGGCGGCCACAGCATCGGCTGTCCAGCTATTTCCCGTTTGCTGCAGTATAGGCCCATTTGCGACATTTACGGTGTAACCCAGTTTACGAGCGGCATAGGCAGGCGTGTTCAGGTAAGGGGCTTTCCCGCTGTAACCGCCTTGCAGTTTACTCTGGTTATCAGCCCAGAAGCCGATCAAGGCAAGTTTGGAGTTTGAAGAGAGCTTGAGGGGTAGTGTGCGGTCGTTTTTGAGCATGACGATACCATCGACCGCAGCTTGAAATGCTAGGCTTTGCGCCCCGGGAGTATTTAAATCTGAGGCGCCAAGAGAAGCATACACTGCGCTCTCTCCGTCAAAGTATCCGGCTCTTATCAATCCCTCGTACAACCTGATCAGTGCCGTATTCACCGTTGACTCGTTCAGGGCGCCGCTACTCCACGCTCCCGGGATGTCGGAAGAGCCAGAATACTCGCAGCTCGTGTCCATACCAGCATTAAAACACATCGCTGTGCCCTGGGCGTTCGTCTTGGCGTAGTGATGATTCTGCGAGACATCGGCAACGGCCTCACAGTCACTGGTGATGTAGTTATTGCTCTCGGTCCAATTCCAGTGTTTACGGAGAATAGTCTCTATAAGATAAGTGTTCGCGCACGTAGGCACTCCGTTGACGCTATTGTACGAGCACATGATTGAACCGACTTTCGAGTCTCTCGCGCACTGCTGAAACGGTTGAAGATAGTACTCAGCCAGCTCCTGCACCGATATCTTGGCATCGAAGTTGTGGCGATTGACGCCGCCCCAAGCCTCCATGTCGTAACCGGCATAGTGCTTGCAAGTCGCTATGATTCGTCTCTGATTTGCGTTGCCTTCTAACCCACGGAGGAAGTGGGCAGTATACCCCTTGATGCGCGCGATGTCCTCGCCCGGGGTCTCGGAGCCCCGTCCCCAGCGCGGATCACGGAACGGATTGATGTCGGGCGTCCAGTAATCGATGCCGGAGTGGTTATTGTTTCCGAAAGCGCGCGACTCTATTCCGATCACCGTTCCGACTTTTTCGATTAGATCATCGTCGAATGCTGCTGCCATCAGAAGTGGCATGGGGAATGAGGTTGCATTGCTGAAATCGCCGCCGAATGTGATGCCGGGTGCGCCGGCTACACCGTGAAGTGCTTCGCTCCACCAGTTATACGCCGGTAGTCCGATGCGAGAGACGCCGGGCGACTTGCTTGTAGCTGTTAGTACTTTTTACGTGGGTTTCTCTATGAGATCCACGTACCTGACGAGATTGGCGAGTTTCTCCTTGGTTTGCATAGAAGCAACCAGAGCCGAAGCCCTATCCCGAGGCGACGCGGTCTTGTCGCAGACCTTGTTTGACTTCAACGGTCCATTCTCACAACCTGGCAATACACCTGCGCAAATTCCTTCAATTGACAGTGCCAACACCGCCAAAGCCGAAAGGTTCATCATCTTTGAATATACCGGATTGCGACGCTAGACTTGCACCATCACGGGACCAAGAAGATATGACAAGTTTGGAGGCATATGACTCTCACTATAAGGAAAAGATTAGGTGAAGTTACCAATGTCTAGACGTCCCCAACTTATTCAAATGGCTTGGCGCGAATCATTCATCATTCCTATTACTTGATTCGAGCGGAAGCTACCCAATTTTTCCACCCCGAATGCACCGAGCAAACCGAACGGCACGCACCGAGAAAGCCGACAAGCCACCGGGTCAGCTACCGAAAACGACTCCGGTGGCTTTGGCCGCATGTGAGGTACCGCTTGCCTATTGTGGTAATTGAACTTCAATTCAGTTCAGTTCAGATTCTCCATTGGTGCGGCTGTCACCGGTTAAGACGAGAGTTCCATCTCCTCGGAACTCTGAGCTATACTTAGGATGACCGCGCCAAGCCGGCATTGGGTGATTGATGTGCGGGGGTGGCTAATACGGGTTTTAGTAGGTAGCATGGTGAAGGGTGGAAGGGTTGAGTCTTATCGCCTATACTGATATCTCGATGATCCTGTTCAAGATATTTTCCACAAATTTGACGCCTATCGTGATTCCATCTTCATCATTAAGTTCATCCTCCATACCAAATGTCCCGTTATTTGGGTCCAGGCACGTTAGACATGCCAGGACGATATTGGTGTAAGCATCTCCAACCCGGGGTGGAAGTTCCCTCTCAGCTAATGCGACGAGTTGTTCCTGTGTCCGCTTGTGGCCTGCCAGATGCACGGCGTCAAAGTCGCTATCGCTTAAGTTGAAACCAAGAACCAGACTAGGTATTGGCGTCGCCTTGCTAGAGCTGGCGGGGTATACTACAAAGGACCGCCAAAGCCCCATCTCCAACAGGCAGACTCCAAGGCTGTAGATGTCGTGTTGCATAACATATCGTTCAAGCACCAGCGCACCTTGTCTCTGGGGATGTCGGTACAGATTGCGATACCAGGCTACGTCCCCGTATAGATTAGTCTGGAAGTTGGCATTGCGAAATTGGGTGAAGCCAACGAGGAAACTAAGTCCTAGAGACGAATCGCTGGAGCCCGGAAAGATGAGAATATTCTCCGGTCGGATGTTCTTGTGTACAAAGCCACAAGTGTGGACATAGTGCACAGACCGAACCAACTGCTTCGCCATTTGCATGATCGAACTGAGGCTCACAAGGTCCTGTTCCAAAAGATGATAACGTAGGGTCTCAGGTGATTGGCAATCTAGTGGCGTACGATATATCACGTCTATTTCTGATAGCTTGTTGGTGACAGAATCGCGATGCTTTACTATACCGTAGCATCGAAGAAGACCGAAAGTGTCGGGATCAACCTGCTGAAGTTTTCTTGCCAGATTTTCAACATCGAGCTTGACCTGAGAAGCGGTTCCAGGAGGACAGGCGACTGATTCTATAACCAGCATATTATTTGAGCCGGCCGCTCCCACCACTGCTTTTGCTGTTGCAAACCGGATCGCAGATTCTTGTCCGCCCTTGAGCCCTTGGGCGCTTAGCTTAACATTTAACTTTGTGCCAGTCTGTTTTGCTAAGTCTGGGCTCAGAGCAGAACGAAGGGCCAGCATGTTACTCAAGGGGTCCGATACTTGAGGCGAACTAGCCATCTCATCTGTCCTTGATTCTAGCAGCGCAGTATCCAGTATAGCGTCACCCATGAGGATGATTAGATACCAAGTGGGATCAAATCGCTGTTGCCAAGCCTCTAGCTCCGTGACAAGTTCGTCGAGTGTGCTCTTGACAAGCGTAAACTTCCACTTCCGAAGAACGTCTACTGCCCTTCCCTTGTGGGCAGCGGGCTGTGGACTAACAGCATCGAGCTGCGAAACCGTCTGCGACAATTTACCCTGTAGCTTCTGGAGGAGGTTGAACTGACTATGCGCCAAGTCTTCTGTGAGCTGCGGTGATATTTTGCCCAAAAACTTCAACTGAACTTCAACTTTGATCCAGAGGGCCTCAACCACAACAGTTTTATCCTGTATGTCCTCATCGGCGTCTTTATATGTCTGGCACGTGGTTTTGATCTTATTTGCTAATCTAAGAAATTGTCAGATCTAGGGTTCGCGTCTAGCCAAGAAACCAAAGCGGGTAATTATGAGGACAGACTTAATAGCGCCATCAATGAGGCCAACAATAGCAAGAACCAACTCGACGGACATAATGCGATGGGCAAGCGTCAACAGGCGGGTGTCGAAACTTGAGTCGTAGGTAAAGGGAAATCGTTCTTTCACACGACTGTGCATGTTGGTGCTGTTATCGTGGTCCGGGGGGTTGTGGCAGTGCTGCAGGGTCATTTGATCAGCCTATTGGGCCAAATTAGGACTGCCTATGCAAAGGGCGACGCCACTGAGACTGATCACTGATCAGTTAAGCGATCTTCTCATGGCGAAGCGAGCGTCAATTGATTTCAGCGCTAGGCGTACTGGACTGCCTAACTGCCAGCTCACCTGCATCTCGTTCGTGCCTGAGTGCACTGCACACGCGTCCTTACTATCCGCGTCGTGAGTCTCGGGTGTTACAAGAATCACCGAACATTCGCTCCGTATGAACGTCGACGATGGTGCCGAACGTGTCGCATCTCGTGATCGCCTCACGATTGGAGACAAATTTTCTCCCCGAATGCGTAAAGCACACGCTTACCAGGTCCACATTAAGTCAATCGCTGCCGGCGGAAGAGGTCTGGGACGTCGAGTCGACAATAGGCAGAGGGACATTTGGCGTCGTACGTATCGAGCGATGCCGTAAATCGAGACTGGGTCTCGGCTCGCCACCTCACCAAGTCCGCGCCGTCAAAGTGATAAGCAAGTTCGACGATGCCGCCCAGAGGTGGGACTATACAAAAGAGCTGGAGGCAATTGTCCGGTTTTCCTTACCGCAGGTGAGCCGAATTGTCTTGCAAGCCTCAAGCCGGGGACCACTGACAAAGGCAGTATGCTCCCTACTTTGTACGTTCATATGGTTGGTTCGAGAATGACCAGTCGGTCTTCATCGCCATGGAATATCTCCCTCTGGGCGATCTAAGACGGTTCATGGATGCCCGACCTCAGTTCTCTGAGGAAGCTACCCAGCAGATTGTTCGCCAGTTGCTCAGGGGCATCCGATTCATGCACGAAAGTGGCTTCGCACATAGGGACCTTAAGCCTGCAGTCAGTTCCCTAAACACAGGCATGATCGACAACGACTAACCTTCCCGTTATGCAGAATATACTGGTAGCTTCTGACTCGCCGCGTTGGACTGTGAAGATAGCGGATTTCGGCATTAGTAAACAGATGATGGAGGGAAGAACTCGCCTGCAGACCCTGAACATTGGTACACCTGGCTATATGCCTCCCGAAGTATTTAATGTGCAGACAGACAACAGTTCGAGCATTGCCTACTCTGTTGCTGTTGACATCTGGGCCGTTGGGATAATTGTGATCGAGCTCTTGCTGAAGAGGCACCCGCTGCCCAGCATCGGAGACCTTTTCCGGCTCTTTCACGGTTTGGCACCGCTAATCACAGATACGGCCACGGGTTCGATACTCTCAGAGGATTGTCGAGAATTTGTTCGGCAGTTGCTGAACACAAATCCGGTCACGCGACTCACAGCAAATGCAGCGCTATCACATCCATGGCTGGAAGAGGTGATACCGGACTCGGACGACGAGGAATCGTAAGTGAAGTGGCGGCTTCAAATTCCATAACAGTTGGCAGACCTAATGTACTATAGGCTCTTCGTGACAGACGATCTACTTCCACGAAGTCCGTTATCCCAAGTGCGACATGCTGCAACTCCGGCATCTCTGCCTTCGCTAGCTTGGTCCAACCTACGCATATCGGAGAATAGCACATCGACCACACAGGCTACAAGCATTCTTTTCAGCACATACCAAGGGCCAGCGCTTGATTCGCGTCTTCTTCTACCAAGCTTCCAGGGTTTCCCGCTCGAGACTGTAAGTATCGCACCCTGAAGTAAATGCCAAGCGAGACGGTTCAGTCTCTAAGACCTATGTCGACAGAGCAAATATTTCGTTATGAGATCCGACAATCCAATAGACATCGAAACCAGCGCGGCTCACAACGTATGGACCTCTAGCTCAAGGGTTAATAATAGGCTTGACAGGGCATGGAATGCCACGGACGGCCAAGTCATTTTGTTTTTCTCGGTAATTAAGAGGTAGGTACTTGAGAGCAGCCCTCTATTTTCCTTTCGGGTGACCTTCATCAGTGTCATAGCTGACCGATTTTCCCGCACAGTCAAAAGTTCTGTGGTGTTGCTCAAATGACCAGTGGTATGGACTGGGCGAATACAGATGAGCACTGGTTGGAAGACGTCTGGCAGGGGTAAGCTCATATCATAGCTTCCTATTATCATAAGAAGGAATTATTGACAGCGAGCTATTGTATAGGAGATTCACACTTAGGTGGCTGTGCCTGACAGAGCTTCCTTTTGCGGGCGTCAAGCATGTACCTGTGAAGATTCATACACCGGGCTTTCGGGCAATTTCCTGTTTCGACGGTCAAGAGATATGTACGCCATCAGGATTCGAGCTCCTGAGAGCCTACTCCGCCAGAGAACGAGAGAACGAGTCGAATCTTATAACGCCGCCTGCTACTTTGACCCCAATGCACTTAGACACAATAGCGTCATCTGTAGCGTCGTTGCCATCTCGTGCGGACCGACGTCCGATACTCAACCCTGCATCCCTATCGCACGGTCGAGCCCTAAGTGACACACGGAGTCGGTCGGACATGCCTCTGGAATTTGCCAGCATATTAAGATCACGGAGGTGACAATGACAGGTTTTATCCGCATCAGCCGGAAAGGGCGGACGGTACGGTCTTCGATTAACCGTAACACCTCGCCACTTCGGAGTAGACGGGTTAGCCGTTAGGGGTCGTATTATATGTCGTGTGTGAGTGCTGAACATCATATGACGCGGAGTGTGGGTTGCATGCTTCGGCCAATATATATGCAAGAGAAAATCGTTGCCCATTTATTGGCCGACGCCCCCTATACTTCGCTGCACCGTACGGTACAGCAATATCAGCTGAAAACGGGAGGGTGGGATCGTGGGTACATCACCCGGTAGCCTCCAATTGCGGACGCCTATCGGGTTGTTTACGAAGTGCCTAGATCCTGGTGTATGCTAGGCAATAGTTATCAGAGGTTGACAGATACTAACTTAGCGAAGAGTAGCATAGCAGCTGGCTTGATTGTGCGTGTAGTGTGCTCACCCCACTAGTTGAGCAACAATTTAACCTCTTTAGCTTGATCACTAATAAATAGACTCACTTCGAACGACGGTAGCTCTCTTAGATTCCTTGTTATGCCCTTAGTTTTACTTGTTCTCTCGGAATTTTCCCTTACGACAACTCAGAAAAGCTGTTGTTCTTGCCTTCAAGACTTTCCAGGACTCAATGGACCACTTTCCACTGCCAAAAGACGCCAGGCCTATTCGAGTCCCGTACAGAGCAAAGCCGTATTCCACAGGAGACGGCGGATTTTCTGGCTACCCGGCCCGGTGCGGTTGGACGACGGAGCACTTGAATAGCGAAGACCAGTTTGGAGGAAGATTGCCCGTAGAAGTTGAGGCTTTCTTTCAGAGCTGGCTCTATTTCGGCGTCCTCGTGGAAATTTTCAGCATCGCCGGCGTCTCTGCAAAGACGAATGAATTTATTGATTCTTCCCAGCGATTCGTTTCTACGAGCAATCTACCATCGAAGCTTCGCAAGTGGAACCGAGCCCATTCGAAAGCCTCAAAATCCGAAAAAATTGAATGGATCAAGCTGGCTACGGGGATCTTGAACGAACTAACCCTAACCCTCCTCCGCTACGGCGACGCTGATGCCGGCCATGGATCGGATGGCTTGAGATGTCCGGTCTCTGACGAGGTGTTCTTGTCGATGCTTGCATTGTGCTACACGGTGAAAAACGCGCTGCACCTTGAAGAGCTCCCGCAACTGCCCGCTTCTGCCTTGCTACGCCGCCGTATCAGAGCTGCCGGGTGGTGCCCGATGGATGTCGCCAGAGCCTTGAAAGATATGGATGTCGATGGGCATTACTACATGGCAGCCTACCCTAAGCCGCTGGGACTACCGTCTCACCAGGAGTGCACTGAAATATCATGCTCAGCCGCCTACGTAGACGAGGATAATTATGTGACTAAGCACACCTACGAGTGCTGCCGCTCCCCTACCTCTAGAGACAATGACGAGCATATTGAAATTGATGTTAGCTCTGTGGTCCGCATCCTGAAGAACGGTGGTTTCCCGGTGGTTTATTGGGATACATCAGAGGACAGGATATGTGTGGACGAGTTCAACGCAGATGCCGAACGGAAACCTGTATTCGTAGCCATCTCACACGTGTAAGTCGTCACCACACACGGATTGTTTCGAGCATCGACTACATACAGTAGCTAACGGGATTGTTCTAATTCTTAACAGGTGGGCTGATGGCATGGGAAATCCTCACAAAAACTCACTGCCTCGATGCCAGCTCGTGAGACTGCAACGACTTGTGAACAACCTCGCAGCCGACATTGGCTGTTGCCAATTCCCGATCCGATTCTGGATCGACACACTATGCATCCCAGTCGCAAAGCACCTAAAAGAATATCGCGTTCTCTCGATTCTCCGCATGAAAAGTATTTACTGGTCTTCGGCCGCCGTCCTCGTTGTCGAGTCGCTCCTGGGAGGGGTCCACTGGGCGGACACCGAATACGAAAAGAGCCTGCGAATCTACTTTTCGACCTGGAACAAGCGCCTCTGGACCTTTCAAGAAGGCTTCCTAGCGCCAAAGCTAATGCTGCAGTTTGCTGACAAAGCTATCAGCTACAGGGAAAACATCAACTTCTCCGACGAGAAAGACAAATCCCTCAAACGAGGCCATTGCGTGACGTTCCCTTACAAAGCCACCACCTCTGTCATGTCGGAATTCGTCGTTCTCCGAGACTTCATCACCGGTGGCCTGTTCGGAGAGGATGATTACCAGGCCCTGCCGATCATCGTGTCGAGAATCAAGCACCGAACGACCAGCAAGCTGTCGGACCAGGCCATTTGCATATGCGCCATCATGGGTAAGGACTCGGACTTCTTGTTTAAGGCGAAGCAGGACGAGCACGGCGTGGAGCTTCAGGGTGAGGCACTGGAGGAGAGCCGCATGGAGGCCTTCCTGAGGATGATAGGGCGCTTCTATCCGCGCTTGATCTTCAACACATGGCCGAGGCTGAAGAATTACGGCTTTCGATGGGGCCCGCGGTCGCTTCTGGGGATTCCAGCAGATGCATTGCTCCCCGACGTTGAAGGCGAGGCTGCGGTGCTGACGGAAAATCGAGGACTCCTCGTGAAATTTTCTGGGATTATGGTTGACCAGCCAATCCGTTTTCAAGACCTCACCCGAATAACCTACCATCTTCCCCAGCATTCCGGCCAGAGTGTCCAGTTAAAGCTGGAGATTATCCCCAATCAAAACCTCTTATCAGGCCTAGGTAGCGACACCGATGGAAACAGAAATGACCACTTCGCAGTCATCTTCAGCTATCCGCTCCAGGACCTCGCTAGAGACCCAAGCAGCGCGGCGAAGACAAACTTCCACATCTTACCACGCCAGCGTGTCGTCATCGGCACGGTCCGAGACTCCGGACGCAATTCTGGGCTGGTCGAGCCCATTCAGATTGAACACTGTTGCGTCGCCAACGCTGTTGTCCTCAATCCATCCGCGCTAGCCAAGGGGCAGTCGGATAGGCCCTTAGATACGTCGCTGCTTGCGGCGCTAGATCTCTCCTCGCCGCCGCCGTCTGATACCACGGGCGTGGACTTGGGCTGTCTGGTAGCCCGACAGAGCACCGCTGCTGGTAAATTAGGGTGCGGTGTAAAATCTGGGGGCAAGTCGACTATAGCAGGCAAAGAACAAAGCGTGGATGGTGAAGAAAGGACCGAGGAGGACGTGAATCAAGTTAAGTGTAAGTGGTTAGGTGATCACGCGCAGTGGCTAATTATATAGTTTTTTTTTTATTGCAGAAAGTATTGAGAAAGGAAATAAAATAAATATAATTTTTATATACAGGGAGCAGGGGAACTACGTTTCCTGCTCCTTGTAGACCTATATAACCGCGACACAATACATATTCTATATCCTCGTACATTAAGTAGTAGGTAATCCTTCAGTATGGCTTTTGCAAAGAAATTGTTCCAGACCCTCTAAGTATCTAGTCCGCGAAAGCCGGAGGGTGGAAATCCCGGCTCTTCCGGAACACCCGTAAGAAATATAATTACCAACTCAAACCATACACACACCCCATATCAGCTAGGCAGCGAAGTTTTCTTCCGTCCCGTTCCGAGTATCCCGTAAATACACGCGCTTTTCTTTCATTCTTTCTTCCTCTTCGTCCGTCTGTCCACCGCGCGATCATAATATTAATATACAAGTCTTGTAACCGTACGGGTACCAGGTAGGTATCAACCAAAAAACCAAAAAATTCAAGTGCGAAAAGCCGCCAGCTTATGATTTATCACATATTGCCTACAGTACATCCGTCCCTCAAGTACACCTATAGCCATGAGGTGCCGCAGAAGCTAGAAATGTGATTTCGGAGAGAGAGGGACGATGATGATGATAGGTCTATAATAGATAGAAAGCATCGCGCAAAAGTTCATTGTCGCTTGCGACGCCAAATGACGTTCTTTTTCTTATAATAGGTTGAAATTAAGTACCTAGGGTAGATAGGGAGGATGCGTGAGCAGACATAGTATACGCAAACTTCCCGTATCAAGTTCTCACCTAACTATAGCTATAAGCCATATGTAACTACATAACCTAGTACTATGTTGCAAGGCAAGTAAAACATGTCCTGGTCGGGTAGTCTTGGCACGTTAAGTCGCAGACCCACCGCGCTCCAGGTATCTCTCAGTACAAAAACCCCCTGGCCACCAACAGCCACAGACCCTCAGTCCAGCGCGATACCTGACTACCTAGGGTACGTTTCTTATTAAGGCCTGGACCAGTATACCACAGTGCAACAGAGTCAAGAGCCACTGGCTCGACTTGGCTCTCCTGGTTCTTGTTGTGTGGCTTTTGTTGCGGCTCACAGCCTGTTTGTACCTAGGTAGGTAGGTAGACATGGCATGGCCTCTGCGTGGCTCAGTTGGCCCTTGCACTCACACATGTGGCTTAGTCACCTTGGCATAATCTGTAGCTGCATACAAAAAGGGGTGCCAGATCGCAAATCCCGTAGAATCATAACACGATTTATATGGCATTAATCTTGCGTGTTATTTTTGTGTAGGTGTGTTTCTTTTCCCTTTGTTCTGTTTGTAGCACAACCTTGCTCCATTTTTTCTTTCCATTCCAGTAACTAAGTATCTAACACCTAGTTATCGATTATCTTGAAAATCTGTTACTCAAGTCCCTCACAGCATCAGCCCCCTTTTCTCCTGGATCTTAATTCTTTTAGCCGCCAGGTTACCTGGTTATCTAAAGTGACGTAGAAAGGTCTTGGGTTGTAGCTACTACCTACCCTTCGTATCTACCTAACCTACCTAGCCTTTTGGCAGAGTTAGGAGGCAGTCTGCCGAACCCTTGAACGGATCTATCTCCGGGATATGATATAATAAACGCCACACATGACCAGATTTCTAGAATTTTTGCCCTCTAGGATCTCGATTATTATGTCATGTCAAATCTAAGCAGATATATCTCCCGGAGAAAGACATTTTTTGTTCAGTTCAAAAAAGGTAAGGAACCTTGAAAGTCTGTCTAAACTTTAAAATACTCTCGAAGGATATTTTCCCCAAATCCTGTTTTTTTCTTTTTCTGGAAAGGGAGGAGGGGACATTTAATATGTTGGGCAAGGGCAGTAGTGAAACCGTGATATGATATCATGTCGGTTGGGGTATTATAATTTGGTTGTGAAACTCTTGCGTAGACACGAGTATAATGTAGAATATTTCGGATCTTGTAAAGCGTCATACTAGAACAGCAGAACATGCAAAGAAGGCGAAAGGTTAAAAGACGGATAAAAATCTTGAAGTGTTCAAAAAGCGTAAGATCATGTACGTTCGAGCTGTCGTCGAGGGGTGATACTTTGCGAACAGATGCAAAGACAGACATTTGTCACAGAAAAAACGACGTCACTAATTCCACGTTAGAATTAACGATATATATTCCGTGTGACACGTTTGTGTTGGGAAACTTAGGTTTGGAAATTATTTACTATTAAATGATGCCGTTCAGTCTTCACCGGAGCACGTATGAGTACTAAGGCTCCTCTAAGGACGAAAGGCGGGAGAAAGGGAGGAAGGAAAGAAGGAAGGGGGGTTGGGAAGCGGGTAGGTTGGGTTGTGTTTACACTCACGGAGCCTAAGTATGATGACATACTCTTCAGGAACATATGCTTAATGTTGTGGGTAACCATGGCCGTCTGGTGGCTGCATGTAACCCAAACCAACCTTATAGTGTGTGATGCGTACCGTGATTGTGGCTGGTGAGTTCGTTTGGTTTGCACTGGGGATCCTTGAAAGGACATTTCTCGGGGTTAAGGCGGAGGAAATAAAGTTTACTCTAGAAGGACTTCTGAGACTTCTAGAAGTACCTCACTGGCACCGTTGCTTCATGGCGTGAGGTCGGATATGCAGAAACGGCGAAGCCACGGGAATAACGGATTGTGTGTGTGCCTATGTGTGTGTGGATATTGACCCCGTGTTTCGAAAAAAAAGGGGCAGCCTCGTAAGAAGATGGACAAGGGTACTCGTGTAGTTTGCAATCCCACGATGGATTTGCGTCCACTATAGCGGACTACGTACGTTCTCTCCCCGCGATTGGAGGTAAGGTCCAGTCATCCACAACAAACGATGGGACGGAAAGTTGTCAAGCACGTTGACATTCGAGTCAATACTGACAGGACAGGACAGATATGGGTTAGACACCGCCCGGATGCCGCCGAATACGCCAAAGTAAAACGTTGACGTTCCGGACGTCTTGCTCTAGAGGCGATCGTCTGAATGGTGGAATTTCATGACTCTTGTTCGAGTGGTCAAAGGCGCAGCCGCGCGTGTTTTGTGGAGTACCGGCCCTCAAATATTCTTCAAAATGTTCTTCCATAACGATTCAAACTATACCACGTATACTCGATTCCCCCGCAGATCATCTGGGTGAATGCAGGGTTCTTATGCCCTTTTTCGAAATGACATTTATAATGCTAGCAATCTTACTCCTAGTCTTTGGTTGCCGTCTTGATGCCGTCGGTATTGGTAGTCGGAAGATGTCGCGTAGAATATACTTATGTCGTTAATTCCTACAAGGGATTAGCGACGTGGTTTTTCCTTTACAGAAGACCCATCAGTTCAGTGATGAACCGGGTCGGATGTATGCTTCACCAGCGGCATCTAGATCAGCAGGGACTGTCTTAGAGCACGAGTCGTCGAATCCGGGCGGTTCGTCTTGAATAGTGAAGCTAAATCTGGGGAAGCTGTCAACTGAATCTGTTAGTAACATGCCCCTCGAACAAGATAATTATTGGCTTCAATAACCAACTAATTGGCTGTCATCCGACTCAGCCATCATGGTATGTCCTGGTTGATTTTGGATTGCTTGTAACTCCAGGTACCATCTTTCTCCAGCCTGTCTTTCTACTTCGTGATGTGACCTGTGGAAATCCGGGGGGAAAGTTACTTACCTTGGGAAGGAGTTACAGCGATACACCTGAATATGACTATGCAAGTCATGGCGGTAGGTAACGATGAATTCTCTTGGGTAGTTGATCACCAGGTTGGGTCGGTAATGATGGACGGACGGAATGCTTCCGGTAAGCTATTCCCGACGACTGGCATCCCTTTGCCGGCGGTCTATGTAGCCCAAAGGAACCAGTAAAGGGATATATAGACCTGTGATCTCCTTGTCGGCCCCTCCGACCCCTAAACCGAAAACCATCCAGAGCAGATAAGCTTGGCTACACACATACGTATGTACTCTCCCTTATTAGATTGTAGATAGCTCAACCTTGGGCCTTGGCGGAATAGGTAGTTGAAAGGATGAGGAGGTCCCAGTGATAAGAAAGTACGCAACTGGACTTTGTAGGCAGCATGGCCCAAGGCACTAAAATGAAACCCGGTTACGTCAGGTGAAACCCGCATTAAATACTGGGCAGCAGAACGTACTTGAGGCCTACTACTACTGTAACCCTGATCGTCAGTCTACTATTACAGTACAAGAGAGGTAAGTACCTTACATTGCCAGTTCCAGTCCAGTCCTCTGTGCCTGATATGGGGCTCCACTCCTTGGTTGGCTCATTAATTCTTTCTCTCCTAAGCCGACTTGATGGTGAGGAAGTAACGCTACTTTAGTCTCACGGCTCCTTCTTAGGTTTATAGGGGTGGGGAATTTTCGCTCGAACCGCTTCAAGTGCTTTTCAGCCGCGAGTGAGCCACTTACAACGACCGTACGTTCGTGTAGGTAACGCCCTCTATTCGGACGTCACACGCCATTGACAAATTTTGCTTCTCAACGCATATACACACATACACACACACATAGAGAGAAAGAGAGAGAGAGAGAGAGAGATTGTACTATAACAAGTAACCAAGCCATATTCTCGTCTTCCATACTGTTATGCTGGCTCTGGTATAGGAGGAAGCTGGGCAGGAATGGCAGGAAAAAATGGTGACTGGTTCTCGGACAGGGGGACGGCAGCAAAGCATCAGATCGATCTGTTCCTTAATCTTAGCGAGTTAGAAACACTTCCTCCGGGATGAAAAGACGGAATTCGAGATCGTGTTACCAATGCGGTGATCATAGACAGATGCTCTTGCACATCATGCGAAAGATGTGGCTGTCGATAGAGGGAATATAATGTATTATTAGTGGTGTTATGCATAGAACCTGCAGATGGAGTTAACCCAAGCTGGTGTTTGCGGGGGTTGTAAGTCTGCAGGTAACAAACGCTTGTACACTTTAAATGGGCTCGAGGTAACCTAGACCGGGTACACCGTACCTCGTACTTCTGCAGCCTGGTATTTAGACCCTTTCCTTAGCCTCGAGCGATTACCGAGGCGCTGCGTGACCTGAATGGTTACAAAGAAGATGTTGCCCTCTTATTGGTTAGAAGATACATGCTCTATGCCCCCGCTCGCTAGGGTTGATCTTGTATCCAGTAGGGTAATAATATAAGAGGGCTCTGTGACTGTGATATGTAACTAGAATCCTACCTGTGAGCTATCCAGTAGCCAGGAAACGCGTTCGGTTGGAGTAACAGATACGGTTAATATGCCATTGGATATTAGTACGTAGACCAATGAAGAAAGGGCAAGTCGGATGAGATAAAGGCCTGGAACCGAAGGCTAGGGTGTGAATCCAAGCAGGTTCAGTTATTGATCATGCGGGAGTCTAGCCTTCAAGGGAAGTCTGAATAATACAAAGTTACATGATTAGTATTGTAGCTAGTTGGAGAATGCAGGTTGGATGCGTCATGAGATATCCGTGTTACTGAAGTTGGGTTATAAGCACACTCTCACGAGGACACGCCGTCTTGTACTCTCATAGCATTTAGGTACAAACAGTCCAAGCGTCTGGTAACAAACCCGACTTTTCTCCAAAAGAGCCCACCGAATAAAACTAAGAAGCATAGATTTCCCCTTCATGGATGATCCTGGCTGCTAATCCTCGGCGCTAGGCCGGGGGAAGCTGCAGAAGAGGCAGAGGAGCAAAGTTTGGGCATTTTTGAGTTGACTACTGCGCGTACTGCATAATAAGAGGGGGGGTGTATGTGCCATTACTAAATACGAAAGCAGACAGGTGCATCAGAGCCTTTTCTGCTTTCTGGCAAGAAGCACCTAGGCTTAGTGGAATTTTATATTTTAGACAGATATGAAGTCACACTAAACTTATTTACACCGAGTTTTCACTGCCCGGAGGCCGCGTGTTGGTGGATGGATACGGGCTGTTGACAGGACGAGGGAAAGAGGACCACCATGCAACTACCTGTCCACCTAAACCTGACCTAACATATCGTCCAGTATAGGGGGCCCTGAATGAGGTTGACGTAGTGTTTAGGGTTATGACCACCGCTGCATTTAGCATCTTACAGCATTATGTCGGGCTAGAAAATAAATTTTGGGATTCTATGAGGTAGGTTGTTTTGCCATGAATGACATCGATAGTATAAATTTTACGACGCACACACCGTGACCATGTATATGAAGAATTTTGTGACTTCCCTCTATGATCTGAATTTCGCCTTCCACATTCAACGCATAGTCGGATTTCAAGCCGATTTTTGGTCAGACGCTACAAAAGAGCAAGCTTCTGGCCGCAAAGAAAAATTCTTGTGTTACGTAAAACAGCATTGTATACCAATTTAGGCGCCATTAGTTGGCTTTATCTGAAGCTGTCAGCCAGGTCCCACTGGCGGAAGTTGGGAAACGCTCTTCGCAACGGGATCCTCGGTAAGAAAGCTTTTAGGTCAGACTACTCTGCGCCGAAGGTGGCTTCGAACGGCTTCTGATTCTTACAATGGGTTTTTTTTTTTTTTATAAAAAAAAAAAAAAAAAAAAAAAAAAAAAAAAAAAAGCTAGCTCCCCCCTGCCGGGCAGAAAAGCTTGAATTCTGCAAGATAGAAGAGTGGTCTGTTATTAAAGGAGCGTTTCATAAGTAGAGATCTAACACCTAATCACATGCAATATATCTCAACCGCATCTTAGTCGGGTGTCTTCATATTTTGATATACGTACATACATAAGGCCGAGAAAGAATGTTCTTTGTTCTGCTTCTATGCATCGGCATATGGTTCTAGTGCTCCAAGTGGATAGGGGGTAATGCGCGCTCGGTAGGCCTGCCTGAACGCGCTGTTGTGGTATTCCACCCGTGACCCGAGCAGCCCGAGGCAGCCAGAGGGACCCATTATTGTTGTAATGTCTCCAATAAAATTACAGGGCAAAAATTCAATAAAGTAGAGAAATCTTTCTCTGTTCTTTGGGACGATTAGTGATAGGTAGTTACGTAGTGAAATAAATCAATTTGTGCCAGGGCAATTTGTTGGTCCAGTAATTATGAACTTAATGTGTATCTTTTGTGTCTCGCGGGTCTTGACCACGTTGCCCTAAGAGACAAATCCCATAACACAATAAGGGTTAACGAATGAAGCGGTCTTCCCACCTCCCTGCTAGCAAATTGTAGCGTTGATGTATCCAGAGTAGTAGGTAACGGCAAGGACTACGATCGTGGGCCGGCCGGCCGAGCTTCTGTGTCCACCACAGGCACTAGAGAGCGTAATGGTCCGCTCGCAAGTTATCTAGGCTAGGTGGTTAGGTGTTTAGTATTAGTAGTATTTCTATATGTTGCTTCCCACGAATTAGCACCGCCTGTCCGAATGCCGAGCAAGTCAATCTCGTACGCACTGTGCTATCGATGAAAAATAGAGCGCAAAAGAGAACAAAACCGACGATCAGCTATGAATTTGTCTGGCACATTTTATTCTTAGCGACGGTGAAGGCTGAAACCCTAGGTTAGGATGTTGGTGATACGTAACAGGTATTGTCTACTTACAGTCTATTTCACCGAAGAATTGCCTTCAAGTCTGCCGAGCCCAAGGGGCCATGTTCATATCAGAGCTTTGATGTGAATATCCAGACTTCAAATCTCCGTTATATAGGGTCAAGCATGAACTATTCATGGCATGGCATACATGCCGGTGTCCTCTAAACTGACATTTCTCGTGGGTTTCCTTGTCACTTATCCAGTGGTAATGAACAGTATACTATACTTTGTACAATTCCTATATATGTACGACGAGATGCCTTGGATATGTACACAAGATGGCATCCTAGAAAATCAAAACACAAAAGTATGATCCCAATCCCATCGCATCGTATGAACATCGTATAAAGGTCACCGTCATCTAGCGCCACCGATACGCCAGACCTCCAAACACCACGTGGTATTTCTTTGTTCCTTAACGCCGGTAAAACACGACCTGATGGTGTTTCGCTTTTTTCTATACTGACCAGCCTTGTCCCAGGTAGCCGCCGAGCTCTGGATAACGCCGTGTGAAGTTTTCGTGCATAGACCAGTTCCGTAAATCCCATACATATTCCACAAAGTCGTTGGTGGCGTAAATCGCGCCCGTGGAAAAATCAACCGTAAACGCCTCCGTGATGGTAACCGGCCAGTTCTTGAGCCGGATATTAGTGCCGTAAGTTTGCCGAAACTCGGCCGTGTTGTATAAGTCCTGCCTCGCAATGATGGTGTTGCGAAGCTGAGGCCAAAGTATGAGATCCATCCACTGGGGATGCGGTATTGTTTGTTGGTTGGATTGAGGGGGGAAGATCTCCCTCAGTCCGATATATGTCTCTCTGGTGGGTTGTACCAGCCAGCCAATCAGGGCCCTGAACAGTAGGAAATTACCCACACGTTCCAAGGGGAATTCAATGCGATTTCCATCAAAGATCGACCTTATGATGTCGACGAGGGGTTGACCAGAAGACGTCTGTGTGTAAGGCCCCTGTAACCCGAGTGACCCAAGAAGGTGAGTATGCATGTCCAGCAAGGGTCTCAGATTAGGGCGGTCGGGGCCTAAGATCATCTCGCGATGAGGTTGCACTCCCGGCATGCTCAAAGACCGCCGGCAGCTGGCGATAAAGCTCGAGATGAGCGCATCTTCTTGACAGGATATGTTCGAAGTCGACACAGGAATCTCCCAGTACGATACCCCCGACTGCCGCGCTAGATTGGGGCCGGGGATGCCTGGTAATACACGGGGTACACGTTCCACGGCGGGTGGTGGTACGTCGGGGAAATAGGCACGATGCCGATCTGCGGGGGGCATCCAAACTCTAGAATGGACTGATTAGACTTCAGCTCTGTATATCAATTGATTGCGAGGGGATTTACCTGACTTGCCGTCGCCGAACCCCACATCACCGCCCATGCATGACGTGACGGGGGAATTCATGGACGGGGGCACGCTCGATCGCTCAAGGACATTGCTCGGCGCGCTGGTTGGGAAGTAATTCCCTCCATAGTCCTCGGGCGCTCCTGGGGACGAGGGGCTCGAGACTTTCGATGGCAGAGAGCATGGCACTGAAGAAGGCCAAACGTTGGTAGTGTCAGGGACATTGCTGTAAGGTGGCATATCCGACAACATGGGATATTCTGGCGTCTGTGGCCCATAGGAAGATGGCTGAGAATTTGAGCCAGCGTATGCTTTTTTGAAAACACGTTAGCCAAGATGCAAGATTTGTATACGGTATTAGGAGGAAATCGACTAAAGTTAAGATTCCCCTATGCAATATGGCACTGTACGTACAAGTTGGGTATGACGGCATGCCAGATGCGGCGGCGGTGCGAATGCCGAGACTCTCACTCAGCCGCCTTACTTCGTCCTCGAGAGCCCTGTTGCGTCCTAATAATTCTTGGACGGTCTGATCTCGGCTCTTTTGGCTTCGAAGCTCGTCAATCTCCCTCTGGAGGTTTTCTATGTGCTCCTTTGTACGTGCTCGAATGGCCCTCTGGGCCTCTCGGTCATTGGCACGTTTCCGTGCAAGTTGTGCCGGAGTAAGCGTAGAGACACTCCTGGTACCCTTGCGTTTGCCCCCCTTTGTCGACTCTAGACTTGTTGTTGTTCTGGTCATACTGGTTGATGAGTCTGGAGTTGACACGGCAGGTGATGAGTTCTGAGACGATGACGACGGAAGTATGTGCGTGAGATGATCCATATCTGCATCAGATACGTGCATCAAGCATGAGATGTGTGTTGCTTGCTGTGCGATACTTGTGATCCGTATATAGGTTTGTTATAAGAAGACTATTGATTCAAGACTGAAGAGTTATGGATGATTCACGGATGTCAGGGTCCTGTTGGCGTCATGAGAAATATATACAAAGACCACCTGATGGAGCGAAATAGCAGCCGGCAGCTCTAAGTGTGTGTGCGCGTTGAATCTAGCCACTCCATATAAGTAGCCACTCGTGGGGCATTAGACGTACGACCCACCGCGACAACCCAGCGGGAGACTAGAGGAACCCCCCTGTCACTCATCGATGATGGTAAAGCGTGCAATGGGCCCCCCTGGCTAGATTTTCTTGCCCTTCATTGCTTTGTACTGCTAGGGCCGTCCTCACCCTGAATGTTACCAGCGTATAGGGCATAACGCGGACGCGTAAGAGCTATTTCTTCCAACGAGGTTTCGATGACAGTTCGGCTATGCTTAAATGTGGTAATCTGTCGCGAGATTTCGAGAACTCGGTCTAGGTTCCGAGGCGGGTATTTGTCCAATGAAGCAAAATACGACATCATCTCGATGGTCTCTAAGTCTTTCGTTCTCACAACAAAGGATCCGTCCCAGCGAGGTGGGTAATTGGATGGCAGGGATGTGCATCGGAAAATAGACTTTGCGCTACGAGGACGCTATAGGTAGATGGAGGTGTGCATCGAGTACCTCAGGTATCCGGTACAGTAGTACATAGAGACACATGATGACCCGCGCGTAACCCACACATCCGGTTACCTAAGTATTCCCATCAGCTGCGAACTGATGATAGGTCTATCCCAGTTCATGATATCACACGCAGAGCTGTCGTGTACTCTATATCTGTCAAGGAGTTGAAATCTCCATACTTGGTAACGACAGATATGCAGACTCAACAATACATTACATGCTGCTGCAGGACAGCCACTTAAAATTAGAGAGATGGGATAATAACGCTTCTTCGAGACCGGCCACTCGGGTTTAGAAGCCAAGACTACAGGAATAGGTGCATTAGCAACAAACAGTCTGACCAGAACAACGAGCAGTTGGTCTGAAAGCAGCTACTTCCGAAAAAAACGGCAGCTAGTAGCAGAGTGGTAAAGCTTCGCAGTTTATAGATAGAAACTGTTCAGAATTTGGAAGTGGTCGTACACTGGAGTTCCGAGGAAATTTCATATCTGATTAGAGCATCCTATCCTAGTGCTTCAGCAAACGAGAACAAGAGCATAACGCAAAGGCATAGGTAAGTAACGTTAGTCACACCCAGAAAAGTGTGTTTCTCTTCTCTCGAGTGATTGTGACACGTGACGTATCCTGGGTTTCGACATCGACTTGATGACGATGTGTTCACGAAAAGTTAGGCCCCAATACCTAAGTGAAATGCATTTTTCCTCCGTAGACTGTGGTGGATCTACCTAGTCCGTTAGTTAGCATAGAGACGAGTTACCTCCCGTTAGCGGACTTAATCGCCAAACAGTCGTTCCCGGTACTAAGGTAGTAGTATATAGGTGGATGCTAAGGTATTAATAACACTTTCACCTCACTTTATAATTAACTTTGAGAACTGTACCTGTATAATTTTTTCTTTTTCTTTTCTAAGGAAATTTAGAACTGTAGTAAGAAAATGTTGAACTTGGCTGTGCCCACCAACGCCTTAGGTAGGGCTTTAAGGGATTCGTAGTAAGTACCTGGGGCCGGGAAGCCGGAGTTACGGAGGGGGCACACCGCGTTGATTGGACAAGTACGCAGTTACTGTGGCACACCGCAAGCCTAGAGCCCGGACAGTGTCCAATGTACGGACCTACGATATCAGGTTTGTGGCTTAGACAGAACTTTGACCAATTACCTAACTGTTACCCAGCTATTAGGTTGCCTGCCAGCCTATCTGCAGAAGTGTGGACCTGGATTGTATTCATTATTGACTTCAGGCTGGTAACGACATTGGTCACGATCCGACGACGCTCTTATCTGGTCTTGATGTTGAGTATTATAGCACTAACTGGCAAGTTCGGGATTTACATCCTTTACTGCTTCGACAAGAGCGTCCATGTTTCCAACTTCCGTCGGCCCCGAGACGCCCGAGGGTGGTAACGCCCAGTCGGGCATGGGGCTAACATAGCTCCAGTCGCCTCCAGCGTCTTCGTAGCGCAAACTGTGCAACCATAGCAATAATTCCTGCTCCCCGGGATCCGTGTATAGAGGGGTATCACAGACTTTACAAAGCTCACCAGACATTTTTTCCGCCTTCCTCTTGTAGTACTTATCTACCATCTCATCGTAATAGGCAACCGCTTCGGCGACCTCCTCTTTTCCCATCCGGTTCAGTCGCGTTATCACGTCTTCATCCGTATTCTCAATCCCATCCGGATCGTTATATCCAAGTTTGAAGCCCCAAACCTTTTGGTTAGCATAGATGGGATCGTTTTGAATCGGATGGCCTAAATGCTGCAGGTGGACCCGAATCTGGTGAGTTCGACCGGTTACGGGAAGACAGCGGATAACCGAGTACCCTTCCTTGCGTAACCAGGGGCGAGCCCCATCATCTACAGCACCATCAGGGCCTGGTGATACGTCCCCCATTGTTGGCTGTACTTGCCCATTAGACGGAGGATAATAAGCCAATTTCTTGAAAACGGTTCGGGCAGGTTTGCCATCTGCCCGTACCCTATTCAGTCCCAATTTGGGTGATATGGAGAGGATAGGTTGGTTGCAGACGACCTCTCCATCAGGGAAGTTGCCGATCACTCTGGCTAGATATTCCTTTCGCACTGATCTTTGCCTAATCCGCACCGAGAGGGCCGCTGCCGCCCCGGGGTTTTTTGCGACAAACATAATCCCGCTCGTTAATCTGTCTAATCTGTTGCAAGGATAGGCAATCCAATCAGAGCCTCGCTCAGCTCTCATGACTTCCACGACAGAGTTGTAATTGTAGCGACCGGCAGGATGGACAGGTATTCCGGACGGTTTATTAATCACTATCATGTCATCATCTTCATGGATGATCCCTATTGGCGCGGCTGAGACGGGAGGCTCATGACGATGTATTGTATGAGATACCAGTTCGCCGTTTTTGAGAACGTAGCTTGGAGGAACAGCTTTCCCATCGACTTGGATCTGACCCAACTCTATTGCACGCTTGTAATATGCTATCGGGCGATCCCTGAATTCGCTTTCGAATATGTCGAGTAATTCTCTCCCCCTCCATCTCTCTTTACACCATGTATTATATGTATAGTCGTAGGGTGCAACGCGCCGCAACCCATTATCAAGGTAATAAGGCGCAGGCCAGCCTGGATCGAGTGGGTTTGTCGAGGTACGAATTTTGCTCCCGATATCGTCGCTGGTTTTCGGCCCTGCTAAGGAAAGCGATTCCAACGCCGGCATCACCGCCCCCGCTGGAGCCATGGCGGGCGCATTGCTAGATGCGGTTTCGGCCATTTGCGCCATAATGGGCCGCGTCAGTAGGTTTCTTGTCCGATTGACGAGAGCGGAAATCCAATTCAGTGTCGCCACCTTCGCTTGTTTTAGAACGAAAAGCAATGCACCGTTACATGGCGCTAGCACTCAACATATTTATTTTAAAAACGAGTGAATTGCTATTATGATGAGTAAGTCGAAGACTAGTCTTCGGTGTTGCATGACAATACAACCTGGTGGTTGACTTGGAAATTTTGGCGGTAAAAAGAGGCAGTATTGCGCCCCTCCTTTCCAGTCCTTCTCAGCCAGCACCGGCCCGACAACTATCTTCTGCCAACCCTCCTACTTGAATTACTTATAGCGGTTAGGCTAAGATTGAGCCAACCTCGGCTTCGGCCCTCTTGAAATTCATCTTAATAAGATCAAATATCATTTGAAGCAGGGAGAATAGCGATCGGAAAATTACTTTAAATCATTTCCTTCATCAAGAAGGATAGCTACGTATGAGGCAATCATCAATAAACCTCACTTTCAACGGCTATAAAATATGGCATCTTCCAAGCATTTGAAGAGCAGAACCCGGAAGGACTACTCGTTCATGCTGGAGTACAGAACGCGATGGTAATTATGCCGAACACAATGGATTAAGGGCTTCGCCAACTTACTTCAATAGACGGTAAAACTTACTCTTTCTTCGCAAATATAGGAGCGACAATGACATGTATGATCACATGAACAATTCCGTCTATAACTTCCTGTAAGTGACAGCCTTAGCCGCCGTCATCGCGTTGTCCTCCTTTAACCTAGAGGCGTAGTTTTGACTCTGTTATCAACTCCTACCTCATGGATCACTGTGGACTGCGCCCACCAACTTCAGCCCAGCATCCGCTGATGGCTCATACCCACTGCGATTATTTCTCGGCTATCTCCTACCCCAAGGTTGCGGAGCTGTGTTTACGAGTCAACAAGCTCAGCAAATCTAGCGTGATCTACGAAGTAGCACTGTTCGAGAAAGGAGTGGAGCAGGTCAAGGCAGTTGGAGAATTTATTCACGTATTTGTCGATCGCGCCACGCAGCGACCGAATGCCAACGGCATGAACAGCCAGCTCCGGCAGGGTCTCGAGAAGCTACTAGTGACTCCGCCTTCCAACAAGCTATAATGAATACACGGTACACTCTCCCCTCCACGATCTCATAGGCGGCAGCGGTCTACACGAGGCGCGTGATACGCTCCTACTGGTATTGTAGCGTCTGCTTCGCGCCATCCTGATCTCCACTTGTCAGCATCTTCTCTACCAGTTCCAAATCCGCAAGCGCCTGCTCCGGTGACTGCTCGGGGTTTGGTGTGCCGGCAACGATTGCTTCAGCCCAGGCCTGAACCTCTTCTTTTACGCCGGAAGACTTCTCATATGTCTTTTCCTCGCTCTTAGCGTTTACACCATAACCATGAACCGTGACGACCTTATCAGACCAAGCCTTGACACATCCATTCTCGCAGGCGACCTGGAAGTCAAAGGCATCCATGGTCGTGCCTGCGCTGTGAATATATGATCCTACGATCCCATCTTTGGTCTGGAGAATGGCGTTGATGGTGTCTTTGGGGGGCAGGTGGCTTGCGACCAGGGAAGTCAGGGCCGTCAGGCTCGCCACGGGATGCTCTGGACCGAGCAGTTTTCTAAGTCCAGCGGTGAAATGGACACCGCCGTCCAGTAGGAAGCCGCCTTGGTAATCAGGCTTAGTTCGCCAAGAGGTATTGTAATATTTGTTGCTCGTCTCCATCATGGAATTGAGCCGCACAATAAAACCTGTCACCCGGCCAAGCTTTTTGATCTCTTCCGCACCTGTAAGGAAGCCCTTCATGAAACGGAAGTTTTCGGCGATGGCCAGGGTAGCTTTAGTCTCAGTCGAAACCTTTTTATAGAACTCGATCAGCTTGGCGGCGGTCTCGATATCCTTGGCGATGGGCTTCTCGGCCAAGACATGCTTGCCAGCAACCAAAGCCTTCTCGATGTAGCTGGGTTGATCGATGATGGGCAGGGCTAGGATAACTCCGTCGATATCTGAACGCTTCAGGAGCTCATCGTAGGACTTTTCCGGCCCAGATTCAGACGAATATACATCAACCGTAGTGCCAGCTTCAGCTGCAAGCTTAGCCGTCTCTTCCGCTGATTTCAAAGAGCGTGACCAAACAGCCTTCAGAGAAATCAAAGGGGAAGCAAGCGCGGCAGGCTATTTCCATCTTGTTAGCTAGTCAGTTCCAACGCACTCGCCGGCGAACAGAATGAGAACACAATAAGAGCCAGCACCCGAACGATTTACGGTAGATACGGCTTACCAAGTGTTGCTCCTTGACGAAAATACCACTACCAATGAGGGCGATTCCAATGGGCGCCATTTTGAACCGGACTTGGAGAAGTGGAGTAAAGATATTTTGCGGGTCGAATGCACAGCACAGACAAGTCTTCTTCTAGAAGGCGTTCGAAGAGCTCGCTTCACGAGACACGTTAGAAGTAAGTCGTCTAATGTGAGGAGATTGAATAAGAGACAAGAATCGCGAGAAACGGCTTATTCCCTGCTTATATATTGCAGCGTTCTGTTTGCTTTGTGTAATGATTCTGTTCGTAATAGCTATTGAGACTTAGCCCAGTTTACCTACAGGCTACAGTAGATACTCCGCTCAGTGCGAGAGAGGAGGCATTGGAGGTGGGCGGACCGACGAGCGTTCATGCGGAGCCATCACGCCCGATTTAGCAAGTTTAACAGTTCTTTCCCACTTTTCCGCTGGATCACGGCCCGGTCTGCATCATGACGCCGTTTCGCGTCTCACGTGCACTCCCTCCTCGTATATAGTAGAGCCGAAGATGTGCTTACTTGATAGTACCATTATCTAATATAAGTAAGATAGATCTTCTATGATTATTATTAATACAGTCTACGCATTGATTAGGGCTGGTATTACATGCAAACGTACACCATGTACAAGGCGAAAGCGTAACGTACCTGATTGCTGGCAAGGTAAGAAATCAATTGAGGCAGAGCAGTAATCATAGGCACATGTTTAGCAGTTATTGATATGTATCGGAAACTCTTTTAATTGATAAGACTCGCTAAGTTGGAGGCATCCAACGCAATAGCCCATGCATGTGGTTCAAATCCATGTCTATTCGATCAAGCACATTTCGGCTACGACTGCCTTTTCCTTAATTGTTTCTAGGCTCAAATCGGAGATTATTAGCCTGGTAGGCCGTGGTCGAATAAAATGTTCATATAATCCGGAATATTTACCAACCAAGGCTGGAAAAACTTAACACAAATTGAGAGAAGCAGCGAGGCAGCGAGATAGCGAGGACATACCCTACTCTACACGGATAAACTCAAGGGTAGGGCCTCTGAGCAAGGGGTCCCAACGAGCGTACACAACTATAAAAGTTACAGTAGGTGCAGGCTCAGGTCAGGTCAATGGAAATGGGCTGCAGCCGATCAAGACTTCGTTTCACTCAACCTCCCGTGGGAACGGCCTCATTTGAAGATTGCACTCAATAATAGTCTGTATTGTGATTGTTTTTGTTTCTTTTTCGCTAGTAGATTTCCAAACCAGCAGCTTAGGTAGTTATCTGATGGCAGGAGCCTCGCTTTCAAGTGACGGCGCGCCTGCAACCGTAGTAGTACCAAGTTTAAAAATAAAAAATAAAAAAAATCATATTCACCACCCATCTAGAGCCTCTAACCCGGGTCGAACTGTGAGCCTTCACTTCGATAAGGGAAGTGTTACTACCGTACAGTAGAGGGAGCGCCCACACGCAAAGAGAGGAGGGGACTTACAACCCATTATACCACTAGCCTACTACCTAGCAAAGGCTCAGAATCGTCGTTTTTGGGTTCTCGACAGAACTTCATCACAATGGGGTTTATAATCCTCTCATTGCTCCTCCTACACTCCTGCACTCCACCCCCATCGAGGCCGTATTGCACTCACTGGCTGGCATACATTAAAGTCTGCCATAGGATCGCTGCTGGGTTTGGTCCGTCCAGTTAATGGACGTAACCTATCTACCTGTCTGCATACATGCATGCATGCCTGCCTCCTATATCACCATACTGATAACTATCCTCCTAGCCCCCCATTCGATGTTTTTGAAGCCATACCTTCTTAGCTTTACCGCGTAATCGATCCCATACGACTTGCCCACCCGCATCCAAAATTGCCACTTCCGTGATACTATCTAGCTGGTGCTTCAATACAAACTCGAGTGGGCTAGGCCATCCACCGCTGTTATACAGCGCAGTCTCAATGAAGCCAAAAATTCTTCAAAATCAACAACGAGATCAATGCTGTAAAGCTTGTCAAACAATATGACCCCGACCCAACGCTACGCATAATTGACATGTGCTTATTAGGGGGGTTTAATTTATCTTCTTTACACTGTCATAATATGACATCCGGACAGGCGAGTTATTGGTCTGGGGGTGTAGCTGCCAATGTGATCTTGTTGGATTGTCTATGTAAAGGACCTGAGCGATGGGGACATGTCTAAAATATAGCGTACGGTCTGGAGGAACTTGGCTAGATTGGATAACATAAAGCATTTTCGAGGTATGTTTCGGCGCGGAAGTATAACAGCTTTTGGCATTGTCCGATTATTTCTTTTGTAATGGGAAGTAAAGAGTCTGACCTGCAGGTATAGTCTAATAGGGTGCATCCTCGGTCATCCAAAGTTGGGAAGTTCTTGGGCACCGATATTAACAGCAAAAATTGGCAGCACTGAACTGAGCTGTGCAAGGCTGCCCACAATATGCCGCGCATAAACATTTGGTGGGTAATATCCTCCATCATCATCTTTCTTCCTTTGGGCTTTGAGGCTGCAATATGCATAGGGGTAGCGCCGCAATATGTGTCACTCTCTACTCTAATCAAATACCCCTTTTCAATAAGCCTCCGCACAGTCGCCTTGTGTCTGCCTAGTACCGCATGGTGTACTGGTACCAACAATGTGGACCAATCGTCTGTATTTTAAAGTAAGCACGGGTGGTAGCAGCTTCTTTGAAATTTCAAATCGTCCAAATAGTACGACTAGACTCAGTGCGTCTAGCATTATCGACTGTCTGTCAATGCAGGTGGGGTCGAGAGGTTTTCCGGGGAAAGGTAGGTCAATGGATTCGACAGTGTAGGCGGTCGCAAGGCCAGGAAAATGGAGCAGTCCACTGAGCACGGAGCAGTCAGATGGAGGTGAAGTTGCTGCAATATGTATAATGTGCTTGCCATGCCAGAGTACCTTAATACATTTAGGTAGCCGGGCTAGATTGCTCGTGCCACATCGAAAAATATGAGGGCGAGGTTGTTGGGCCCATGTTCTAGCAGCCAATGGAGAACACAAACGCGGCGCGGCACAAAAAAGCATCGAGAGTCTCGGACCTATCTTAAGACAGCGTTTCCGCCGTGTTCTGGCTCTTGGCATTCTCTGCTCTCCCTCTGGTATAGCAATCTTAGCAGAAAGTACCGCAAGTATTTATTCACTGTGTTTAATAAAGAGATATCTCGTAGTGGTAGTCTCGATACACGTTGAAGTGGGAACAGAGGCGGGATTAACGCAGAGCCAATTGATGCTCGGCCTCTTGATGTGAGACCTCTTGATGCTAGGCCAAATAATGCTCGGCGTATCGCTTCTGGGATCAGTGTAGGGAAGCAGGCCTCTTTACTACAGTCGATGTGTTGGTTAGTGATGGTTGCGGAAAGAGATTCCCACTTTTCAGGGCTTAGTTATCTAGGCGAACCTAACTACCTACTTAAGTATGTAGCTAAGCAAATAAGAACACATAGGTAAGACACAATTGTTTCGACTAACTGCTATGTATCGAGTTTTGACGCCATGGTATCGGCTGCAGTTGCCTTCTTCTCGTTTTCCAGTCTGCCCACGGGTGGGTAGGAACGAATCTTCAGTCAGCTTCATTTTATAGGGGCTAAGCAGGACACAGCGCCTAATGTGGGCTTCCATCTTCAAAATTCCAAGCTCAAGGGAATGCAATTGGGCCATACCTATGTATGAAACATCAGATTCTACTGGGCCTATGTTTCACGAAGATGAACAGGAAAAAGTTGCCAAAACTAGAAGAGGTATTGCCAAGTCGTCGCAAGTGTTCATCACCAATGCGCAGATCGTCGCGTCGATCTCCAGCGCCGTTGACAGGCGGTAAGCGGTCCAACGCTGACGTTTTCTGGGGGACTGGAGACCGTCGGGGCCAATCAGGGCCCCCCTATCTTCCTAATTGGGGAGCGTTTTTAGGACGCCAAGATGCTTGATTGCTAGTCCAGACATGTAACGTCTGAATTTCCCTGTAGCCCAGAGTTTGCTCGTCACACGGCTCTTGGCTATGTTACAGCGCGAGGTGAAGAATTGAAGAAATAACAGAGATAATTATAATTTTCGCTCAACTATATCTATGATTTTCTGTCTTTTGTTTCTCTCTTTACTTTTTCTTTCTTCCCTTCTATTACGATCTTTGTCGAGCTTCCTTTCCTTTTCCTTTTCTTTGCTTTCTTTCCTTTCTTTCCCTTCTAGTAACTAGTTCCTTTTACTTGGCCTGGCGCCGAGGTAGCAAGGTAACACGTGAGTTCTGGTAACTCTAAGGGTCTTATTTAGACATGAGGTATAGCATTTCCCGTTAGGCATAATGGGAATTTTACGTTAACTTATCAGTAGGACCACATATAATATGCGAAGGCGCGCCCCTAATATTCGGGTCTACGTACGAGATGACGAGAAACTGGGAATCATTCACAAGCCGAGGGCAGCAAATGGTGCAGCAGCTGGTGCAGTGTCTGGAGGGGGTTCATCCGGCGACGAGCTGTCCGACGATGAATTTTCGGCGTATGATACAGATAGTGATGACGAACTGGATTCGCCCTCTCCAACCTCCGCTACATTTACTTCGGCGTCACTCCCCCCTGCGAAAACCACAAATACGGCACTTCCCCCGTCGTCTACGACAGCGGCAGCAGCAATAACGACCAAGTCAACCGATTCTACGACACCTGCGACTACACTGGTGACGACAACAAAGGTGACAACCCCTCCTGTCCTAGAGACATCCGCATCCAGTTCACAGTTACCACCTCCCGAGGCGTCAAGTTCTAGTATTAGTAGCACACCTCCAGCTCCAACCTCTACCGCCCCCAGTGTAATCACAGCGATCCCTATAGTATCATCATCCTCGGTACCTGTGCTCGTACCAGGCAAGTCGGCAATCACCACCTCCTCGGTGGTAGACAGTGCGAGCAGCGCACCAGCAGCAGGTGCCAGCAACATTCCACAGACCGACAATTCTCAGACGTCCCCTGCCGGTGAAGAACAGACTGTAGTTCGTGGCTCGTCGAGTAGAGCCGGCACGATTGCCGGCGCAACGATTGGTACGAAAACTTGCTCCTTTTGCTAGGTAGAGCCTCCGAGCTAACACTTGATTAAAATAAAACAGGCAGTATAGCAGCCGTGGCTCTAATCATCTTGGCCATATGGCTTTGGCGTCGGCGCAAGAACCGTAACTCGACGGATCTGACAGGGACACCGCCCGGCGAATACGGAGGGCAGTACAACGCGCCGGCCGTGCCCACAACCACGCGGTCGCCGTCTAGTATCATGAATCAACTCATGACGGCGGCGTACGCGACGGAAGATGGCAATGGGTATCGTAATAGCCGCGAGGTTTTCGACACATACGCAGATGAGAAACAGCAGCAGCAGCAGCAACGGGGGTTTATGGCGCATGAGAACGAGAGCATGCAGAGGCTTACTATTCCTCGTCAGTCTTATATGCGGCCTGTTTCCATCGCTGCCAGGACAGAGACCACTAACAAGACCGAGAGTACGTGGAAGACCTGGGGAGTTCTTGCCGGAAGCTCTCAACCACCGCACAAGCCCGTACATTGGTGGGTTGATCGGTACTTTAAATCTCAGCCTATGTGAGGATCTGTGAAAGATCACATTTGAGAGCTACAGAGTGGCTTGGTTGTTGGCTATGCTGCTTCTAAGAATCTGCCGTGCGAACGCTCTGTTTAGTCAGTCAGTTGGTCAGTCATGAATGTACTTTTATACATGGGGTCCGTAGAATCGATCACTCAATGTGCGCATACCACTATATAATCTATCTGCTTCGATTGCCCATATGTGCACGCATTCTTGAAACAAATTTGCAAATGATGCTGATAGTAGACATAGAGGACTCCCATAGGTATCCTAATTAGCCTTACTGGGGCCCCTCAAGGCCTCTCATATGTCGCTCGTAGGCAGGCAGCTCATCTTACGAGTTCATTTATTGTATGTACTTTTCATTGTTAATTACCATGTTCGTCATTAGAGTGAGCGAGTGTTATTGTGTATAAGATTCTATAGATTTTATATCCCATACCTAGTGGTAAGCTCCCTCGGTTAGACTTTGACGTAGTAACGGTGGTTAGGGTTGAGGGACATGGGATATAGGAATGCGGCGTTGACTACTTAATCAAGCGAGGGTGGGGGCATGATGATGAAGGAGATGAGATTGGGTTAGGTATCTTTTTAAAGATGTTCTCGTATTCGTATTTGCATTTTCTACCTTGAAATATGAGAGGCTGTCGGTAAACATACTACTAATTAGGTTACAACATGACGGTAGAAGTAGAAGTAGGGGTGGAAGTAGAAGTAGAAGCCGACGCGAAGATGACATGACTGACCGACGGGCGTCATGGTCAACTCAGCTCACGACGGCTCTGATGATCCAGACTCATTCAGAAAAGTACTGAAACAGAGCTTCCTTTTCCTTTTCCTTTTTCCCTGTCGCCCCCAGTGGCCACCATAGGTATACATATGCGCTTTCTAACGTCGACTACCGCAGCATCGCGGAAAGGAATGGGGGAAATTCTATTAGATGGAGCTTAAGATCAGCCTTAAATGAGTTCTTTGATTCCGAACCGCACGGGGTGTATACGGAATATATCACTCTCCCTTGAAATAATAGGCTTTGGAGACGTCCAATGCTCTAAGTACGCCGGACCGTAAACCACACTCAGAACAGGAGCAAGAGAGTGTGTGTGTTGCTTAGCTTCTAGACATAGATAATGCCATTTATTCATTCATTTCGAAGAGATAAAAGACACCTAACTACGGAGCGAGTCAAAACCTCGTGTGAGAGAGTGTTGGGCGAAGATCAAACAAGTGATGTTCGAAACTTGATAAGAAAGCCACTGAGTTCCGAGCCCTTTCAAAGGCAAACAGCCGGAGGGCTTTAGAGATGACGCTCATATACATGTATGTATACCCAGACATGGCCTAATCGTAATAGTAATGCATCCGTCTTGGGGCGGCAGGGGCGGCGGTGCGGATAGTACCTGGACACTATCGCAGATGCTTGTAGTGGCATAATTGACGTGAGTCCATGTGACCTACGGAAACTCAAAATCCTTCTCGTGGAACTCTACTCATTTTAGGTGTGTAGTAAAGATTCGTTTGGCTCCCAGAAACAAGACGAGCTAGGAAGTAGTTTAACCTTATCATAAATGGACAACACCTTATGCCTAATCAGCGGCTACTCAACTCACAAGCGCATAAAACAGGGCATCTTAGAGTCATAATTCTGAGCTGTTTTTATGAGCTTCTATTAGTATATACATTAGACAGACTCGATACTCAGTCTCGGAAACGAAACAGTGGAGGGTCCATGGATTGAATGCCGTCTACCGACAGTATTCTCCCAATAACAATTTCGCCCACCTTTTCATAATACTCTAATTAATACTCACTTTTCATAAGTCGTTTGTGCGTCTCAAGACTCAATCCCATACGCTTTCAAGGCCGTTCCACCCCAGATCATTCTCTTCTGCTCGTCGTCGAAAGAAGCCATCCAGCACAAACGATCGACAATCTTCTTCCACTTCGCCCAGGCGTCGTCACCGATACCGAGCGTGCAGATAGGCCAGTCACTGGCGAATATGAGGCGCTCGGGTCCGAAAGCGGCGAGGAGGACCGTCAGCCACGGCACGAGCGCCTCGAAGATCTGCTCCGGCGATTGCTGTCTCAACGACTCGGGCATCTCGGAAAATCCGCCGGACAGTTTCATGTACACTTGTTTGCACTTGCTGAGCGCAAATATGGCAGTGCGCCATGCGATGAACGACGTGTCCGTGTGCGTGTTGCATACCCCGAGATCGGGCTTACACATGTGATCTATGTAATAAGATGACGTCAGTCAAAGCAACCCGCGAGAGTCAAGCTAAACTCACTAATGATGAAAACCACCTTGTCCTCTTCCGGGATGCCGTCGTGGGCGCGGTCAATCATCGCAACGACTTCCTCGAGTTGTGTTCGACCACGTCGGTGTTGGTCAACTCCCAATTCAAACACTAGACCCTTGAGACCAAGCAGCTGCAAGCTTTCGATGAAGTGATCCTGCAACATCGTATCATTTGGCTTATCTTGGAGCAGGTATCGGAACCCTCTGATCTTGGGCCAGCTATCACCGGCCTCCTTCTTCACCGAGTCGATGTACTTCTCCATAGCCCGAATGCCGCTAGGCAAGGGGGCCCAGGGGATGTACGCAGCACAGAGTGACGCGTCTTCCTTGGTGTGTCCCTCGCCGTCTTTGGGCTGGCCAGTGACGATACGCCTCAGAAACGAGACTTCTATGAGGGGTCCCTCCCAGCCACTGCCATCCTTCACGCCGGCCTCGAGGTCATTCTTGCGATCTGCTTCTATGAAGATGAATCCCTTTGGCGGCGAGCTTGCCGAGGCGACCTTGTATTCCTCCACGGATTGCTGCTTCGCGAGAGGGTGGTCAGGTGCGCACCAGGCTATAGTAGGGATCTCAGATTCCGGATACAGGTGAACGTGAGCATCGATGATGGGGATGTCCGGTGCCATTGTCAATTGCTTTGTCCCATAGACTATTCTACCTTCCCAACTCAGATGAACGAGTACCTAACCTAAACGCCACTAAACGGAAGAATCGGTAGGTTTTCAAACAAGATGGGGACACTGATGAAATTGTCTAGCAAAGTTATACGCAGATGATGATTCAAATATAAACAAGGTAGACAGAAGGTACTGTTCAAAACAACGCCTCTGCACCTCTGGGAGATGCACCCTTCGTGCCTACCCCTGCATGCTGTACTACCGTAAAATTAGGAAAGGAGTTGCCGCACTATAGCTACCCCGCGCCCATGCGCTGTTCCCAGTTGTTCCACCAGTTGATTCTCCTCCACTCGTTTAAGTGACGGTGAAAGGAGTCGGAACCACAGCAACCACGATACTGGCCATAACACTTCGTCCTGTATATCCACTTGCCGCCGCGTACCTACCTCTTATACTAAGCATCATTTAATTATAAAGTACAGCATGCGGTACTACCTACCTACCGACTGTACAGATTACTCAATTCTCAGTTCATAGCCAGCGCAACGGCCAATTTAATTGTATGTAAGTATCTAACCTTTTCAGTATAAAATTAGCTTGCTTAGGCAAGGTTCGCTGTCTTCCCTGTTCTTGGCAGTCAAACAACAAGATACATAGATAGCCTGCAGCATCTAAAAGGCAGAAAAGTTCAGGCCCAGTTTTCATTGCTCGTTTACTTCCTCATCAAGCCTCGTCCTCTGTCACACCCTTCAACATATGCAGTTAGGTATCTACAGATAGGTATACCCTTCTTCTTAGGGTTCCACTAACCTAAGCTCATTCATTCAGAGCCTTCTAACCACGGTGTCTCATGATATTACTGCTGCCACGCCTCGACGCGTGTATTGCTCTGCGTGTTTGCGCCCTCTACTCTACTCTTCTTATAAGTCTACCAAGATTACTCCTCAGGCTTATAAGGGTGAATCAACATGTCGCTGAAGCGCTCTAGTTTCTCTTTGCCGCGGACTTCTTCTGTTAGCAGTGGCATACGGACCACGTTGAACTCGTCGTATAACTCTTCGATCTGGTCGAGATATTTCTTCTGCATCTTCCGTCTAGCATTGCATTGGTCGCAGTTGCTTCCTTCCTTGGGGAATAACAGTTGGTTGACGACGATGCAGTGTGTGTCGATACCATAGCTTCCTAGTTCTTGAATCATCCGCTCCGTCTCGTACAAACTGAGGAACTCTGCTATGCAAACGCAGACGAAAGTGGTAAGGTTCTCGTCTTTGAATTGCGCGTTGACTTCCGAAATCGTCTGACGTAGTCCCTCCATCTTTTCCATCATTTCGTTCAGGTTCTGTCCGTTGGGCAACTGGCCCTGCGAGCCGAGGAAGCCGTTCAGAAGTGGCCCGTATTGGTTAGATAATTGTGATATTTTCGCTAAGGCTTTCTCGAGAACGGAAGGGAACTGGAGGAAACGCAAAGTATGGCCCGTGGGCGCCGTATCAAAAATGATAACTTCGTAGGATAGAGACTTGACCTGCTTGAGGACTTCGGCAAATGACATAGCTTCGTCGATGCCGGGAATCTGTGAACGAGATTCACGTCAGGAATGTCCCATCGTATCATTTTGCTGTGAGAACCAAGTACTTACCGCAAATGCCAAATCTTGCATCATGCCGCCCATGCCGCCCATTGCATCGGTGTCTTCACCCTGACCCGCCAACAGGTCTTGAATACTCCCGTTAGGATCAATCTCCATAGCGCTCAGATTTGTAAAGCCCTCGACTAAGCGAGCCTCTTTGCCGAATTTTTGCGAAAAGGCATCAGAGAGGTTGTGTGCGGGATCGGTGGAAATGAGTAGGACGGAACGGCGGACTTTGGCAAGCTGAATGGCAAGGGAACATGAGGTTGTCGTCTTTCCTACACCACCTTTACCACCAACAAATATCCATCGCAGCGACTTCTGGTCAAGGATCGACTGCAGCGTCGGCTCATAGATATCGTCGTCGTTTATCACCGCGGCGGACATAGTGGGCCAGAGTCTAGCTAGCGGACTATAATTGGATTAGGAATGGATAATGACAGGTCAGAAGCGCGTTCCGGGATATTGATCGATCGGATAGTAGGCAAAATTGTGGTATCAAAAGTTGTGAAGTCAACTTAAATAGCTTGCTCATATGTCGTAACTCAGTAGAATCAAAAAGATAAGATAGGAATCGTCAAGTCACTTCTGAAGTCACACCCATCTAGAACTAGAAGTGCCCCGCGAGAGGTGCAACGGAAAAGTTATTCTTTAAATGCGATAACACTTTTAGCTGCATTATGGATTGGCCCTTCATCACAGATGCTGACATTTTGGGCAGAAATTTTACAGGAATTTGTTAGTTCCACTGACTTGGGTATTTGCAAAAGCCATGGTATAAGGATGTCTGAAAAGCAAATGATTTATCGGTTATAGCAAAATATCACGCTAAAATATTGTCGGTTTAGCGTCATGAGATATGGTGGGGGAGGGGCATCTGACGTGTTCGTTCGTGCTTGACAACTTGTATCAACATAAAGAAATCAAAAAGCAACTTTAATGCTTATTAACATCTGAAAACCTTATTTGAATGAACTAAACCCACGTAGTCCAATCACCTCGTTGTTAAACGACCGTGGAAGTTGCCGTTCTACTTACTCTTCTACTAAACCACAGATATAAGATACTAGTATTGTACAAAGCTCAGACAATGCTTTGTTCCAGGTATGTAGTTCGGGACGACGAGATGCTGTTGACCCTGGTAGACACATGCTACAGGTCAAAGAAAGCATGGTATTTCATATCGGTCCAACTTGGTGTCTTACTTGCGTCTACATTATTGTTGAGATGCTTACACCGACATTGTTATCTGGGATAAGGGTTGTCAAGGTTGCTGTAGCCCCCAACTTCCACGTTACAGCTCCAATGTAACCGTTCTCTCATTTCTGATACAGACTGCATTGCCGATTACTATGCGAACCATACAACTAAGAGTGACTACGTCATAAAAGAACTCCCCCAATCTTAAAAGGCCAGGTATTTCGGAGACTATTGGGCCTATAGCCTGGCTACTTAGTGCTTACCTAGCGATTGGTTTAGTTATCGAACTCTGCGACAATAACTTATTCAATCAGCCTCATACGCGCGTCTGGATCATCATCTTTGGGGGCCTAGGCATCCATATCACAAATAGACGCAGGCCAATATCTTACTCTTATGCACCCCGTAGGTATTAGTGGACTATATACGGTGTAGAAAGCGATATGGATGCAAAACTCCAGCCAGGATATAATCAGGCTCGGTAGAGTTCCAGTGGCATGGTAGGTTGTCCTATGACAAAGGAGACAGGCCTCAGACAATGTTTCATTTGTTCAAATGCAGCGACCTTGTGCGCGTCTATTTTTGGTGTCCTTTGATTAAGTGCTCAAAGGTCGGTCATGTTTATCGCGTGACCTTAAACATGCCACAATCAAAGGCGTTCATACGCGTGTAGACTCTGTATCATCTTATAAAATCGTTGACACTGATACATAGGAGCTAGTCTGTTAGGTTACTGCCAAATTTCTGCTCCAATTGAGATAAATAATGAGCGTAATAAATGAAAGCAGGCCAATAGGTATATAGTGTCTCCCTTGCGAAAAGAATTTGATATCGGAAGTGTGTAGATTTTTAAAAGATGTCATGCAAAGAGACGCGGATTATCACAGGGGCCAGAATAGGTACCCTCATGGTGCTAAAAATAGCCAAGACCATACAGGTTGGGACGGCCGCAGATCTACTTAGCAGCACATACGATATGTAATAAGCTTTTTTGCCCCTCGCTGAAGCTCGAGTTGCTAGTGGATACAAAGCCCCTACATATGCTGGTAGGTATACTGGTATCAGCTGTGTCGGAGACGTGGTGGGGGCGAGGTAGCACTCTTTTCATAGAAGTGACATCTCAACTAACGTCACTTTCGTCTAGTCCGCCGGCCGGCCGCCCCCGAAAGTGCTCAATCTACAGCTCAAGGCGCCTCAACCGATGGGTATGGGTACCCATTTGCCCTCCTTTATTATTGGGTGCTCGGTCGTTCTTTTCATTTATTAAGAAAGTTACAGCAGCAGGGAACCTACCAAGGTGTCAATTCGAAACTCCGTTTTTCGCCTCGCATCCTACTAGTCGGTCAGTCCCCACAACATATATACATTTGACCAATCGACATTATATTGCAGCACATGTTACCGTGACCGGACCTGCATTGAAGACCTGCATTCACTCTGCATCGTTCACTGCCTCACGGGGGGAGAGCTTCGCCTCGTTTGTTCAACATCAGAGTGTCTGATCTACCGTAGTACCGAGGGTTTCTACTACATAGCACTACATATTGCCTCTTCTTCTTTTCCTTGGCGCATCTAAATCTCACATATATACCTTACATACGTACGCCTTAGTGCACTATCAGATCAAGCTCATCCGAGGACATACGACGCAAGTGCCGAACCCTGCAAACAACTTGTCATCACGGTCCACACGGCCTCTTGCAATTCCACTTCACCGCAAACAAACAACTTACCGCGTCCGTCCAACACAAGTTAGTCATCAGTCATGTCAGGCGAGAAAGACCTCATCACCTGCCACGTCCTCGACACGTCCGTAGGCAAGCCTGCCAAGGGTGTCCGCGTCAAGTTAGAAGGCGGGCACGCGCCTCTCAAAACGTTCGAGTCGCAGACTGACGACGACGGCCGCATCAAGACCTGGCTCCCCTACAGCAGCGAGCTCGAGGCCGGCGACGTGCCCACCTACGCCCTGGAGGATGTTCTGTCCGAGGTCGAGGACAAGTCCACCTGGACCCTGCGCTTCGACACGGGGAGCTACTTCGGCGAAGGCAAGACTTTTTTCCCTGAGGTTCTCGTCACTTTTGTCGTCAACAAGGGTCAGCACTACCACGTCCCGCTACTGCTCTCTCCCTACTCTTACACGACGTACCGGGGGAGCTGAAAATCCCCGTGGGTATATGCCGGGAAGAACCGATGATTAGACGACCTAGGTTAGAGGGCCAGCATGGAGTACGGAATAAAACGTACATATAATGACATGGAGAGTGAAATGTTGCTTGCATATGAGCGAAACGTATGACGGTACTGGAGATTACTTGCATCCTCCCCCTTGCTTAGGATGGCGCAAAAAAAGGGGAGTGGCGGGGTTCTGTTATAGTTCGATTCTTGCGATAAAGCATACAACTTGCATACGAACCATGATCTCGATTAGGCAACACGAAAAAGGCCATGCTCTACGTATCCTTTGCCTCGTATACCCGAGGAGAGGCATCATATTGAGGTTGCTAGCGAGAAACAACATTATCAATTTAATCAACCCTCCTCTGTGATCTATTACATGCCCCGTTTCTGTCACGGATCAAAACTGCAGCGCTAACCCATAATACTACTGACAAAAGTAAACCGTAGCCAAGTCGAGCGTCTTGACTTCTTATACCGTTTATATGTATCTGACTGTGACAGTTCCTCTGCCAGATGTTTCAAGCTGACAAAGATGCCTACTTTTGAAGGCTTGAAACCGCTCGTAACTCCCAACGAGTTCTATATGGGCTAATTCTCATGTACGTCCGCATCCATAAAGGGTCTAATGGGTATTAGTCGCTTTGCCATTTATACCTTCATCAATAAGGCCAACCTATATACAGTCAGCACACTTGTAACTCAATAGTCTGAAGTCAAGACAAGCAGTATCACATAGCGTTCCAAAGAATCTCATAGACAGCGACAGATCTATCTACTCACATGCCCTATATAAGAGCGTGCCTCCCCCAAATCTGTAATTCCGGAAACTTCTCTCGCCACAGCTTCTTCATTAAACCAGCCAGTCAGTCATCAGAGATTAAATCCCAAGTTCTCTATACCAGTGCAACTAACAGATGCTTTACCATCATGCTTTGATTCATAATGCGGTATCGCTCTCACATACCGTATCTACCTACCCAACTCACCCACGTGCTTTCTCACTCACTCTTTTCTCATCTTATATCATAAAATAAATAAAAATGGACAGAAGACATCGCCAATATATCACCGACTGGACACAGTCATCTCAGCTATTGCCACCATCGCAACGATTCCTTCCTCCTAGGGGATATACAGCACTCAAATATTCACCTTTCTCAGGGAATACGCTTCAGAACCAGGAGCACACCCACGCCAACAAACACAGCAATAGTGACGACGTCAGCAATGGTAAGGACAACGTTCCTAACAATCCGACGATACGAATCGGCTCTAGCTACGACTCCAACGACAATTACGACGACGATGAGTACGAGCCTATACACCTTTCCCTGCAACATAACCACGCCATAGAGAGATATGGAGATGGTAGGAGCGGGGGCAGTGGGAGTTTCTCGCGAAAAGGCCGCTTCTACGACGACCTCGACCTATTTAATGTAAAAAACCACAGAAACGCCACGCCGTTGCGTTCTTCGATTGAGGACGCAGGGTGGGATGAAGACTACAACGACTATGACGAGGATAATTATGCAGACTGCGATGAGAACAGGAACTGGAAAGAGGATACGCTCTGGGCCAGTTTAGACTGCTACGGCGATGACGAGATGGAGGAAGACGGAGATGACAATGACGTTAACGTTGACGATAACGGATCATACTCTCACTACGATACAACCTTTCACCCCCTCGTCCACTTTCCCTCATCCATTCCCCCTCTCGTTCCTAGCCATCTATGCTACTATTCCCCAAGTAACCCAGTTCCAGGTCCAATACCTCCTCACCCTCAATCTCCTCATCAATTCCCTCTACCCCCGCACTTTTACACCAACACTAACACACAACCTCAGGGACACTTCCCGGGGTCCCATACGGGGTGGCCTGCGAACTCAGACCTCTGAACAGAACAGGTCCGTCAAGACATCTTCTCATCGCATCTACCAGTACCATTATCATTGCCACTACCACAGCCAAAACCAAAATCTCAACCTTGAGCTCGACATGCAGCTTCCAATACCACCCTCCCACA